>Ga0207975_100070_pt1 | contig 99721 bp, 76 predicted proteins | sample LakWasMe91_HOW11_2_FD_183913 | JGI IMG/M metagenome (GOLD analysis project Ga0207975, IMG submission 183913) | Freshwater sediment methanotrophic microbial communities from Lake Washington under simulated oxygen tension - Sediment Metagenome... | ecosystem: Environmental > Aquatic > Freshwater >...
TTTAAAGAGAAAGCAGTGCAATTGAGTTATGAGAGAACAAACCTATCTGAATTCGCCAGAGAATTAGGAGTAACAGCCCCACAATTGTATAAATGGCGTAAAGAGTTCGAAGAATTTGGAGAAGGAAGTTTTCCAGGTAAAGGGAATTTAAAACTAACACCCGAACAAGAAAAAATCTATGAACTTGAGAAAAGACTCAAAGATGCCGAGTTGGAGCGTGATATATTAAAAAAAGCAATCGGCATTTTTTCCAAGAGCGGTCGATGATTTATAGTTTCATTAAAAACAATGAACAAGTATTTCCGATTGAAAAAATGTGCAAAGTTCTAAAAGTGAACAGTGGAAGCTATTACCGATGGAAAAAACAAATAATTAGTGCACGATTACAACGAAAAATTGCCACAAAAGAAGAAATAACATCGGTATATTTTAAATCCAAGCAACGCTACGGAAGTCCCAGAATAACATTAGAGCTTCAGAGTTTAGGCTATAAAATTTCAAGGATTACCGTCTCAAAATATATGAAAGAATTAGGCTTGCGAAGCAAATTAAGCAAGAAATTCAAGGTAACAACCAATTCTAATCATAATTATTTAGTCGTTGAAAATGTATTAAACAGGGAGTTTACCGTGAATATGCCTTCAAAAGTTGGGGTGTCTGACATTACATATATCCAGACCAAAGAAGGATTTGTATATCTGACCACTATTATGGATTTGTACGATAGAAAAATTATAGGTTGGAGTTTAAGCGATGGAATGAGTACAGATGACCCGAGCGATAGCGAACAGACGAAGCAAACCACACTTGGAGCTTGGAAAATGGCTGTTAAAAATCGAAATATTGAGCAAGATTTAATTTTCCATTGCTTCGCCAGTTCGAGCATAGCTCTCGTGTCTGACAGAGGTGTCCAATATGCCAGCAAAAAGTTTGTAAATGTTCTTGAATCCTATAAAAAAATAACCCGAAGTATGAGTCGAAAAGGAAATTGTTGGGATAATGCGGTAGCGGATAGCTTCTTTAAATCCTTAAAAACTGAATTGATTTATGGAAACAAACTCATTTCTAAAGAACAAATGAAACTGGAAGTCTTTGAATATATTGAGATTTGGTACAACAGAAAAAGAAGACATTCAGCTTTGAATTATGCAACTATTGAAGAATTTAACAATCAAATTAATTATAAAAATGTAGCTTAACTTAATGTACAGTTTTTGTTAGCATATCCACAGATCATGTTAATTTGATTTGATATAATGAAATCAAATGCTTTTATTTTTAAACGGTAGTTAGCTCGCTTAAAATATGGAAATCTTCCAGTAAAAGGTTCGAATTTTGTACCAAGGAGTTCACAAAGATCCCATCAAACGAGGGGATTTTTTGTTTTTGGTCGCTTTTTAAAATTTCTTATTTTTATGAAAATTTATTCGCCATGACTGCATCCCTCAAATCTTTTTTAATTGCCTTTTTATTTCTCAATCAATTTAATTGTTTTTCGCAATCTACAGCTTCAAATACTTTAGGAGTTGAAGTAAACGACACAATTTTTGTTAATTTAAAAAACTATAGCCAGGATTTTGTTTATGATATGAAATATGCGACTGATGACAATTTTTTGAAATCCAAAGTGTATGATTGCGCCGAATGTTATTTGCGTTACAAAACGATAAAAGCATTGATTTCGGCCAATCAGCGATTTATGAAGAAAGGATTTAAAATCAAGATTTTCGATTGTTACCGCCCCTTAGATATTCAAAAAAAGATGTGGGCAATAGTTCCAAATCCGGAGTATGTTGCTGACCCACGTAAAGGCTCCATCCATAATAGAGGAGGAGCTGTAGATATTACGTTGGTTGATTTTAACGGAGAAGAATTGGATATGGGAACTAAATTTGATTTTTTTGGCAAAGAAGCGAGCCATGACTATGAAGGTTTTTCAAAAGAAATTTTATGCAACAGAAAGCTTTTGAAAAAGATTATGATCAAAGAACATTTTAATTCTTTTGATTCCGAATGGTGGCATTACAATTTGAAAGCGGGTTTGAATGATACTGTTTCCAATTTTAAATGGGAATGTAAATGAAAAAGACCCGATAGGTTTTTAAATCTGCCAGGTCTAAATTTTAATAAATTGTTGTTTCTACTCCACACAACGTAAGTTTTCCATAAAATAAGTCTCTGGATAATATGTTTTTCCGTCTAGTTCTGCGGTAAATTCTTTTCTGATAATAACGTCTTCAACATCTGTCAGGTATTTGATTCGCATCAAGGAAACAGGAGATTTTTTCAGCTCTTCATAGTTGTCTTTCAGAAACATAAAAATACCTGATTTTACTCTATTGTCAAAACCATTTGCATCTCGAACCATACTTCCACAATTTTCCTGATTTATATGAGTAAGGGTAACTACTTTACCATTTTGAAGTTGTAAATAAATTTTGGAATCTTTATCAAAACAATTAGCAACCATAAAGTCTTTGCTCTTTTGTATCAATTGTACTGTAAGCGTAGGCACTCCGTCTGTTAATGCCAAAGAATAGAAAATATAACTGGAATTCCCGGCAAACACTTTTTCACTTACTAAATATTCTTTGGTGGATTTATAAGTTCCAAGGGAATCGGTTACGTTTGTTGCGTATTCACAAGGTTTTTGAGCAAAAAGAGAGAAACTTAAAAGTAATAATGCTGTAATAAGTAAGTGTTTCATATATGTAAAAGTTATTTGTCATTTATGGTATGCTTCGCCAATTCGCTACCCCTCGGGGCGCCTTTTATTTATTGGTGTTTATCTCACTAAAATTTATTTCCATCGGTGTTCGATGATTATTCAATTGTTTGTAACAAACTGTTGTTAAAGGCTATTTCATTTATGTAAAATTTGTTTAATCGGTATAAAAATCTGCTTAGCGGGTCTATTTAATTGCAAAAATTGATTGTTACGACGATTTTATTCTATTTAATTTTGATGCAAATTAAGACAATTTTGGTGTTATTTTCATCAGTTGTAAAAAAACAATATAAATCACCACCTTCTTTAATTTTCCATTTTTTTCGGATGCTTTCAACCGAATCAGAAAAGTTTCTAGTTGTGACATTGGCTTTCTGATTTTCCAAATGTTGCTTCATCGTACTTTTGTTGTAAGCAAATGAATTTTTAATTTCAAAAACCCTTCCCGGAAAGCTTTTATTTTCAGTTGAAGTGTATAAATGTGAATGTTTGTGCAGTTTATTCAATTCATAGGAAACACCAACCTGGTCAAAACCTCCCGATTTCATTATGGAACTATTGGGTTCGTATAAATATTTTTGAGGCAAACTAAATGATGGTTGCTCGTGAATTTCATTTAGAATAAAATCAAATGTTTCTTGCTTTTCTTTTAAAAGATTTACGGTTTTGATTGAGATGTTTCCTTCGTAATTTTTATTTAATTCCCAAAGCAGTTCTTTTACTTCGTTATCTACAGCGACGATATGAATGGATTTGATATGTTTTAATTCACTGATGCCAGCAGTAATGTCTAGTATTGGAGCTGTTTTTATTAGAATGGAATCTGATTTTTGAAAATAAAAATCTAAATTTTCTGGAACATTGGGCAAACAATCCTTTAGCATAAAAACTTTGCCCTTAGCATCGTTTCTTCTGGAAGGATCTATGTAAATCCAATCCCATTTAGTATCTGTTTTTGATAAGGTTTCAAAACTGTCTCCCGCATAACAAGTAATATTGTCACAATTTAATTGCTTACAATTGTGTTCTACGATTTGGGATAATTCAGCGTTGATTTCGCAATGGGCAACGTTTTTTATTCTTTTCGAAAAATAGTAATCATCAATGCCAAATCCACCGGTTAAGTCAATTAAATTGTCGCCCGAAACAAGACTGCTTTTGTATAAAGCCGTTCTTTCGGAAGAAGTTTGTTCTACAGAAATTTTGCTTGGATAAATGATGTTTTGAGTAGAAAACCAGGTTGGCAGTTTTTCTTTTGCCTTTGATTTTGCTGCAATTTGGTTTAAAACGGAAATCCATTCCACATTAGAAAAAGGATTTTTTTGAAGTGCCAACTTTGAAACAGGAGCTCCAATATTTGAATTAATAAATTCTTGAATTTTAGAATCTAAAAGGTCTGGGTTCAATTTATATGTTTTTTGTTATTTGTTGAATAAATTTATTTTCAGGGAAAAATTCTTTGCAGATTACTTTTATGATAGTGTATAAAGGTACTGCAATAATCATTCCCATAATGCCAAACAAGAATCCGGCAATCAATATAATCAGAAAAATTTCTAATGGGTGCGAACTGACACTTTTTGAAAAAATGATTGGCTGCGAAAGATTATTGTCTATTAATTGCACAATCCAAAACCCGATTAAGACATAAATAGTCGTTGGTAAAATTTCCGATTGAAAGTCGGAACCCAAATTGCTCAGCATTGTTAAAACTGCTGCCAGAATTGAAGCAATCAAAGGTCCCAAATACGGGATAATATTTAGTACGGCGCATAAAAAAGCAATTACAAAAGTATTTGGGATGCCAAAAATAAACAAAACTATAGTGTACAATATAAAAACAATGAAAAGTTGAATGAGCAAACCTATAAAATATCGTGAAAGCAATACGTTTATTTTTTCGACGGAATTTAAAATTTTGCTTTCATGATTGTCTGGAATTAGCAGTTTTGCCAGATTCAAAAATAAGGTTTTGTCTTTGAGAAAGAAAAAAGTAATGAAGAGCACAGAGCCAAGTCCCATTCCAAAGTTACTAATTGTGCCTACAACAGAATTTAGAAAGTTTGGGATTATATTGAAACTGACTATCGACTTAAAGTTTTCGGGATTAAAAATAGCTTCCGAATCTATACGGTGCAGTTCCATGAAGGCATTTAGTTGCTTTATAAGTTCTAAGCTGTTTTTTTCAATTTCAGCTGTATTTAAAAGTGATAAATTTTGTCCTTGAGATATAATTAACGGGATGAACATCATTATGAATCCCAATATAATTAGAAGATAAATGAACAAAACCGCAATAGTTGCCATTGTATGTTTGAATTTTAATCTTTTTTTGAAAAAATCCAAAAAGGGCAGGCCTATTAAAGTCAGTACTAGAGAAACCAACAGATAAATTAGCACGTTTTGAATTTGGTACAAAAAATAAAGTAGCAAAGCAGCTAATAGTAAAGCACCTACCGCTTTTAAAATTCCACTTGCAATAATTTTGGATGTTATCATGTAGTTTTATTTTGATATAAATATAAGACCCTGTTTAAATTTCATCTAATTATTTTGTTATATTTCTTTTTGGCTACAAATTCGTTAAATTTTTCAAGATAACCCTAACTATTTTTGCAAAATTTGCCTCTTTTCGCTCAAAAATAAACTATAACAAATCTAAAATATAAAACTTAAACAAGCTCTAAAAAAAAACTCGCTAACAGGTAGCGAGTTTAAAATTATAAGTTTTAGTATTATATTTATTGAGCAAATGCATATCTCGCTCCGCCTGCAACAAATATCGCCTGTATTCTTGATTTTTGACCAGCGGTAAACATATACATTCCTCTGTCATCAGTATAGTCCATATAGTTCATAGTCATTTCATTATGGGTAGGTAAACACAGACTAACATAGGGATAGGTTGGTACACCATAATTTGCGGTTTTGTGTACAGGAGTGTCGTTTACTAAGTCGTTACCACAAGAAGAATCGCCCCAAATATGACGCAAATTCATCCAGTGACCTATTTCGTGGGTTGCAGTTCGTCCTAGATTGTAGGGGTAACTATCACTTGCGGAAAGGCCAAAATATTTTGAATCGATTACGACTCCATCAGTGGCGAGTGAGCCACCTGGAAATTGGGCGTATCCCAAAATTCCATTTCCAATTTTGCAGGCCCAAATATTCAATGTTGTGCTTGGGCTAGTAGGGTCAATACCTCCTTTTTTGGAACTTTTCATGGCATCTCTTGTTCCCCATGAAGTTTTTGTAGTTGATTTTCTGTTGATTTTTACTAATTCAAATGTAATTCCAATGTTTGCAGCTACGGGAGCAAACTCAGAGGGAGTATTTGAAAAATCAGTGTTTGTTGCTGTGAAATCTTTGTTTAATACATCGATTTGGGATTGTATTTGTGCATCTGAAATATTTTCTGCTGCAGTCCTCCATAACACATTAACAACCACAGGAATTACTATTTTTCCATTCACTAAACGTTTCGTTAATAAGGCGTTTTGAGTAAAAGCTTCGATTTGGTTCATCCTAATGGCTAAAGTTGGGTCGGCTTTTAATTGCTCTTCAAGAACTTCCTGAGTCGCACAATTACGTTGAACAATTGCTTCTGTTGGTGAAGCAGCAGAATTTTGATCATCATTTTGACATGAAAAAAGCATTATTAATGCTGCCAGGGGTAAAAATATTTTTTTCATAATTTTCTTGATTATCAGTTAATTGTATGCAATTTACGATTATTTAATGTTAAAATGTAAATAATAATTGTTTTTTATTGCAGCATATTTCATGATTTAATTTGAGTACTTTTTGAAGTATTAAGAAAAATTGAAGCATAAAAAAACTCGCTATGAACTAGCGAGTTTTTGGCAGCATTATTAATATCAAATCAGTTATTGACCAAAAGCTGCTCTTGCTCCCCCAGAAACAAATAATGCGCTCATTCTTGATTTTTGTCCATTGGTGAACATATACATTGCTCCATCGTCAGTGTAATCCATATAATTCATGGTCATTTCGTTATGAACAGGAAGACAGGCGCTTACGAATGGATAAGCAGGCGTTCCAAAATTTGAAGCTTTGGCAACCGGAGTGTCAGCCACTAAATCGTCTCCACATGATGCATCACCCCAGATATGTCTAAGGTTCATCCAGTGACCTACTTCATGACTGGCAGTTCTTCCCAAATTGAAAGGAGCATTCGCAGATCCGGATAGTCCAAAATATTTTGAATCGATAACCACTCCGTCAGTAGCTGATGCACCGCCTGGGAATTGGGCATATCCTAAAATTCCGCCTCCAATGGTACAAACCCATAAGTTAAGGTTAGTGGTTGGTGATGTAGGATCAAGTCCTCCTTGTTTGGTTTTTTTCATGGCATCTTTTGTGCCCCATGAGGTTTTTGTAGTTGATTTTCGATTGATTTTTGCTAACTCAAATGTGATTCCAATATTTGCCGCAACATTAGCAAATTCTGCCGGAATTTTTGAGAAATCAGTGTTCGTAGCAGTGTAGTCTTTGTTCAATACATCAATTTGAGATTGAATTTGAGCATCCGAGATATTTTCTGAAGCAGTTCTGTATAATACATTTACTACTACAGGGATTACTACTTTGCCATTTACTAAACGTTTAGTTAATAATGCGTTTTGAGTGAAAGCTTCAATTTGATTCATTCTAATGGCTAAAGTTGGATCGGCTTTTAATTGTTCTTCAAGAACTTCTTGTGTAGCACATTTTCTTTGTGTAACTGCATTAGTTAAATCGTTTGTAGAATCACCTTGGTCGTTTTGACATGAAAACAGCAATAGTGCTGTAGCAGCTGATAAAATTAATTTTTTCATTTGGTAATGGTTTTGTTAAAAAAATATTTGTTTAGTTAATTGTATTGCAATTTTATAACAATATTAACTAAATAACAATTTTATTTAACAAGTTTTTTTGTAGATTTTAAAAATTTACTGATTTTATTGGCTTTATAAACAGTAATTTAGGTAAAATTACGTAGTAAAATTATTAATAATTATTTTGTATTTGGTCAATTGACTATAAGCGATTGATTACCGAAAACGTTTTTGTTTGTTTTGAAAAAATATTAAAAATGGTGGTTTCTTCACAGGTAGCAGAAAATTACCGTGGTAAGATTTTATTTATTGATGAAAATTAATTTGTAAAAATGTAATTCAGAATATTGGCACCCATTTTTAGAGCTTTTTCTCTAACTTCTAAAGGATCATTATGGACTTCAGCATCTTCCCAGCCATCACCAAGGTCGCATTCGTAAGTATAAAGCAAAACCAATTTATTTTCGATAAATATTCCAAATGCCTGTGGTCTTTTTCCATCGTGTTCATGGATTTTAGGTAAGCCATTAGGGAAAGCAAAAGGTTTTTGAAATATTGGGTGGTTAGAAGGAATTTCGACTAAATCATTATCTGGAAATAGTTTTTTGATTTCTTTACGAATGTATTGATCCATACCATAATTGTCATCAATATGAAGGAAGCCTCCTCCTAAGAGATATTTTCTTAGGTTCGCTGCGTCACTTTCACTAAAAACCACGTTTCCGTGACCTGTCATGTGTACAAATGGATAGGAAAAAAGATCAGGGCTACCAGGTTCTACAGTTCTTGGTTTTGGGTTTATTCTTGTGTTTATATTGGTATTGCAGTATTTTATCAAATTAGGTAATGAAGTTGGATTTGCATACCAGTCACCACCGCCACTGTATTTCAACAAAGCAATTTCTTGTGAAAAACAGTTTATCGAAAAGAAAAATAAAAGGAATAATACCGCTTTTTGCATAGATTGTAGAATTGAGCTTTAAAATCTAATCTTCGTTAGTAAACACAACACTGTGACAAGCAACAACACCGGCAGTTTCTGTTCGTAATCTAGTTTCGCCCAAAGAAACAGGAATGAAATTATTTTCTAGTGCCAATTCGATTTCTTTGGCTGAAAAATCACCTTCAGGACCAATCAAAATAATGTAATCTATCTTGGGTTGAAGTATTGATTTTAAAGACTTTTTATTTGTTTCTTCACAATGTGCTATTAGTTTTTGTCCTGATTTTTCACTTTTTATAAATTCTTTCAACGAAATGGCGGGATTCAATTTAGGGAGAAACACCTGATTGCATTGCTTCATTGCCGAAAGAATAATTTTTTCAAATCTTTCGGTATTTATTATTTTTCGTTCAGAACGGTCACAAATAATTGGCGTTATTTCATGGATCCCAATTTCGGTGGCTTTTTCAAGAAACCATTCGTAACGGTCATTCATTTTGGTTGGTGCTACCGCCAAATGTAGTTTTTGTTTTGGTGCTTCAGCTTTTTCAATTTCCAAAATTCGAACGGAACATTTACTGTCAGAAGCTAAAGTGATTTCCGTTTTAAACAAAAGACCAGAGCCGTTGGTTACAAATAGAATGTCGCTATCTTTTTTGCGCAAAACTTTAACAATATGCTTACTTTCTTCTTTATCAAAAGAAAAGCTTTCGGTTGTTTTGTCTATTGAAGGGTTATAAAATAACTGCATAATTAAAATTCAATTCTGGCTTTAGAAACAACTTCAGCAGTTTCAAATCGTTGCGCTAAAAATTTTTGATACCCTACAATTCCAATCATGGCAGCATTGTCAGTAGTATATTCAAATTTTGGAATATATGTTTTCCAGCCGTATTTGGTTTCTGTTTCTTTCAGTGTATTTCGAATTCCTGAATTGGCCGAAACTCCACCACCAATTGCAACCTGATTGATTCCGGTTTCTTTTACGGCAATTTTAATTTTATCCATTAAAATTTCGATAATGGTATTTTGAATCGATGCACAGATATCGTTAATGTTTTCTTCAATGAATCCAGGATCTTCAGCTTTTTTCTTTTGAATAAAATATAAAATAGCGGTTTTTAATCCGGAGAAACTGAAATCCAATCCTGGAACTTTTGGCTTTGTAAAAGGAAATGCTTTTGGATTACCCAATTGTGCATATTTGTCAACCAAAGGACCTCCGGGATAAGGAAGACCAAGGATTTTGGCACTTTTATCAAAAGCTTCGCCAACGGCATCGTCTGTAGTTTCACCAATAATTGTTAAGTCAAAAAAGTCGTCAACACGGACAATTTGGGTATGCCCCCCACTTATGGTTAATGCCAAAAAAGGAAAGGTAGGTTTGCTATAACCTTCTTCGTCTATAAAATGAGCCAAAATGTGGGCGTGCATGTGATTAACCGCAATAAGAGGAATTCCCAATGCCAGTGCCATTGATTTTGCAAAAGAACTTCCCACTAATAAAGAGCCCATAAGTCCGGGGCCCTGTGTAAAAGCAATTGCCGATAATTGTTCTTTGTTAATATTAGCTTTTTTTAATGCAGCTTCGATTACCGGAACTATGTTTTGTTGATGTGCGCGAGAAGCAAGTTCAGGTACTACACCACCGTATTGGTTATGAATTTGTTGATTGGCTACAACATTTGAGAGCACTTTGTCGTTACATAATACTGCTGCGGCAGTATCATCACAAGAACTTTCTATAGCCAGTATATAAACATTTGGAATTTGCATATAAACAGATGAATTTTGTAGTATATTTGATGGATTGCTTTAAAAATAGTAATTTTACAGCTGTGCCAAAATTAAAGATTTTTTAGTTAAAGATCTGTTATTTCTAAAGGCAAATTATTTATTTGTACTAAAAAACAAAAAATCTATTCTCATCAAAAAGGTTAAAAAAATAGTATTCCGTACTCTCCTTGGACTAATATTATTATTGTTAGTACTATTTATTGCCCTTACTTTACCGATTGTTCAGACTAAAATAGCGCAGCATTTTATGAAGAGCATCAATGAGGATTATGGACTCAATATGAGCATTGATGAAGTGCAGCTAACACTTTTTGGAGGAGTTAAACTTAAAAAAGTATTGATTATTGACCACCATAAAGACACTTTGATTTATGTAAAAAGATTGAATACGTCTTTTTTGGGTGCCAAAAAGATTTTGGATGGTGATTTGATTTTTGGTGATTTGGCAATGGATGGTGTTCTTTTTAATATGAAAACGTATAAAAACGAAAAGAAAACCAATCTTGATTACTTTGTGGATGCTTTTGGCACAAGCAAAACACCTTCCAAAAAGCACTTCTTATTAACTGCGACGTCTATTGATTTGTCAAACGGGCGATATGTTTTGACTGATGAAAACCATGAAACAAAAAAATCAGTTGATTTTACCAAATTAAATTTATCGGTTACCAATTTCAAGGTTTATGGCCCTGAAGTGTATGCTAATATTCAAAAAATGTCCTTTTTGGATCATAGAGGGCTTTTTGTGAAAAATCTGAAGGGAAATTATAGTTTCACTCAGCGACATATGATATTGGATAAAATGGAAATTGAAACCAAAGAGTCCATTATAAAAGGGTATGCCGCATTGAATTATGAAATTGATGATTTCGCTGATTTTGTAAATAAAGTAGAGTTTGACTTTAAGTTGAAACAATCAAAAATTGCTTCCAATGATGTTCGGAGTTTTTATAATGAATTAGGTAAGAATCAATATTTTAAAATTAGATCACACATTACCGGACCTTTAAATAATTTAAAACTTCTTGATTTATATTTAAAAGATAATAAGGGTACAAAAATTGCTGGTTTCATAAATTTTAAAAATCTTTTAGGAGATAAGGATCAAGAATTCTATATGAATGGAAAGTTTGATCAACTGAACTCAAATTATGAAGATTTAGTAGGCATACTGCCAAATGTTTTAGGGAAAAAATTACCTGTAGTTTTAAAGAAATTTGGAAACGTTTCATTGGTTGGAAATACACAAGTCACTACAACTTCTATCCATGCAAATTTAGCTGCAAACACTGCTTTGGGTGCTGTGAATTCGAAATTTATCATTAATAATATGGATCAAAGCGACAAGGCTGCCTATACGGGTTATGTTGTTTTGAATGGTTTTAATATTGGTAATTTGTTGGATAATAAAGATTTGTCAAAAATAAGTTTGAATATTGACGTTGATGGCCACGGTTTTTCAGAAAAATATTTGGATACCTCGTTAAAAGGAATGGTATCAAGCATTGCTTATAATGGCTATAATTATAAGAATGTTGCAGTAAATGGGAATTTCAAATTACCTATTTATAAAGGATCAATTATTGTAGATGATCCAAATTTGAAAATGAATTTTGATGGATTGGTTGATTTAAGTAAAAAAGAAAGCCAATACGATTTCAAAATTAAAATTGACAAAGCTGAGTTGAACAAATTGAATTTTGTAAAAGATAGTGTAGCCAAATTTAATGGAGATATCGTAGTGAATTGCCAGGGAAATACTTTGGATGATATGCATGGAAATATTTTCGTGCAGACTGCAACTTATACCAACCCTAAAAACACTTATCAATTCAATGATTTTGACTTAAATTCAAGCTTCGATGATAAAAGGGTTCGAACTATAGAAATCACAGCTCCGGATATTACTCATGGTACGATTGTAGGGAAGTATAAGTTTTCCCAATTGAAAGGATTGGTTTCAAATTCGTTGGGTAGCCTTTATACCAATTATAGGCCTATACCTGTAAAAAAAGGTCAATTCTTGAAATTCAATTTTGAAGTATATAATAAGATAGTCGAACTGTTTTTTCCTGATATAACGTTAAGTGAAAATACTGTAGTAAAAGGAAATATCAATTCGGATAACAATGAATTTAAATTCAATTTTAATTCACCAAATATAAAAGCGGCTGATAATTCTTTTGACAATATCAGGATTTCAATTGATAATAAAAACCCATTGTATAATGCCTATATTGAGTTGGATAGTATTAAAACTAAAATGTATAAAATACGTGATTTTAGTTTGATCAATGTTACTTCCAAAGATACTTTGTTTTTTAGAACCGAGTTTAAAGGTGGTTCAAAAGGAAATGATTATTTTAATCTTGATTTATACCATACCATTAATAAAGATAATAAAAATGTTATAGGGTTCAGTAAATCCGAAATTAAACTAAAAAATAGTCTCTGGTTCCTGAATGAATTGAATAAACCGAATAACCGTTTGATTTTTGATAAGAAGTTGACAGAATTTAAACTGGATGATTTTATACTTACCAATAAAGAGCAGGAGGTAAAACTTGATGGTGAGTTCAAAGGAGATTACTACAAAGATTTCAATGTAGAGTTCAAAAATTTTGACATCAATGCATTGACATCTGCTCAGCAAAGTTTTGATGTCCACGGAAATTTAAGTGGTAAAGTTAATTACAATCAGAACAAGCAAGTTTATAAACCTACAGCTTCTTTGCGAATTGACAGTTTGAAGGTTAATAAATACGATTTGGGAGTTTTAAATTTTGATATAACAGGTGATGAAACTTTCAAAAAATTCACCTTGTATTCTACGATTGAAAATAAAGATGTGGAATCTTTTAGTGCCGATGGAGGTTTTGAGATAGTAAACAAAGAAACAGTATTTGATTTAAATTTAAAATTTGACCGATTCAATTTAGCAACCTTAAGTTCGTTGGGAGGTGATGTTATCTCCAATATAAGAGGTTTGGTATCTGGAAATGCATCGATTGGAGGAACTTTGAAAAAACCCGACATCAATGGTCGTCTTTATGTAAATGGTGGAGGTTTATCAATACCTTATTTAGGAGTTGATTATGCTTTGAAAGATAAAACGATTGTCGATCTAACGGACGAAAAATTCCTTTTTAGAAATAACACTTTGATAGATTCGAAATACAATACCACGGGAATTTTGAATGGAGTGGTGGAGCATAAGAATTTTTCGGATTGGAAATTGGATTTAGGTATCAGTTCCAAAAGGCTTCTTGTGCTGGATACAAAAGACAGTGAAGATGCAGCTTATTTTGGAACAGCATTCATTAATGGAAATGCCTCAATTAAAGGGCCAACTGATAATTTGTTTATTAAAGTAGATGCAAAATCCGAAAAAGGATCAGATTTAAAAATACCAATAAACAGTGCAGAAAGTGTTAGCGAGAATAGTTTTATTCATTTTATCACTCCGAAAGAAAAATTCAATCTGCAAAAAGGGATAGTTAATAAAGCGAAGAACTATAACGGACTTGAATTAGAATTTGATCTTGAAATTACTCCTAATGCAACTGTTGAAGTTATTTTGGATAGGAATTCAGGACATGGAATGAAAGGGCGTGGAAATGGAACACTTTTGTTTAAAATCAATACTCTTGGTGTTTTCAATATGTGGGGGGATTTCTTGCCTTATGATGGAACCTATAATTTTAAATACGGCGGATTAATCGATAAGAAATTTAAAGTTAAAAAAGGCGGTTCTATTATTTGGGAAGGAGATCCAATGAGAGCCCAATTGAATTTGGAAGCTGTGTATAAAACTTCTGCAAATCCTGCATTATTATTAGAAAATTCTAATGTTAACAAGAAAGTTGATGTTGAAGTGGTAATTGGTATACGAGGTGATTTGGCACGGCCAGAACCAGATTTCATGATTAATTTCCCTACTATTACAAGTGTTTTGGAATCAGAGCTTCAAACTGAATTGGCGGATAAAGATGTAAGACAAACACAAGCTTTGTATTTGTTGTCAACAGGAAGTTTTTTAGGTAAAGATGGATCTAGTCAGGCTGTGGCTTCGAGTATGTATGAAACTGCATCCAGTATGCTGGGTAATATTGTTCAGTCAAATAACGAAAAATTTGAGATGAATTTTAATGTAGTTTCACCTGATAACAGACCAAGTACCCAAACTGATGGTAGAGTAGAAGCTATTGTTTCGTCAAAAGTAAATGAAAGGATTACTATTAATGGTAAAATTGGTGTTCCATTTGGCGGAGTCAATGAATCGGCGATCGTTGGAGCAGTAGATATCAAATATAGAGTAAATGATGACGGAACATTTAATTTTCATGTTTTCAATAAAGAAAATGATATAAATTATATTGGTCAGGATATTGGTTATACACAAGGCGCCGGTATTACTTACGAGGTGGATTTTGATAGTTTTACGGAGTTGGTCAATAAAATGTTTAAAAACAATAAATTAACACCTGTAAAAACTTCTAAAAAGAAAGTTGATAATTCAGACTCTAATCTGAATCCTGATTTTATAAATTTCACGAAACCCAAAGAGCCTGTTAAGGAAAAACCTAAAGTAAATCAGGATGCAGTACTTCCTGAAGATGATTAATTGTTTAAATTGATTTAGGTATTTTTTGTGTGATTTAGATTTTAAAAAATAATATCCCCAATTATTTTTTTGAAAACGTTATCGTTTTGATGTTTTAATAATTTTTTTTAGTTTTCTATTTTTTGCATTGATGATTTGATAATTGTTGCAGTTAATTAGTCAATTAATAGTGTTTTCTTAAAAAAACTAACAGTTTTTTTTAAATTGTGAAAACTTATCAACGAAAACGTTTGAATTGCTGTCGTTTTATTAAAATGTTAGAAAGGTGCCCTAAAATATATTCGATATTTGCTAAATTTACACTTTAATACTTAAAAAAATGTCAAAAACAATAAAAAAGATAGGCGTTCTAACCTCTGGAGGAGATTCTCCAGGAATGAATGCCGCTATCCGTTCTGTTGTACGAACATGTGCTTTTCATAACATAGGATGTGTTGGTATTTATAGAGGATATCAAGGAATGATTGAAGGGGATTTTAAAGAAATGGGCCCCCGTAGTGTTAATAATATAGTAAATAAAGGAGGGACTATTTTAAAGTCAGCTCGTTCTATGGATTTTAAAACTCCTGAAGGACGTAAAAAAGCTCATGAAAATTTAGTCAAGGCTGGAGTTGATGCCCTTGTGGTGATAGGGGGAGATGGATCATTTACCGGAGCATTATTGTTTAATTCAGAATATGGTTTTCCAGTAATGGGAATTCCAGGAACAATTGACAACGACATATATGGTACAAGCCATACTTTAGGTTATGATACCGCTTTAAATACAGTTGTTGAAGTAATTGATAAAATTCGTGATACTGCAAGTTCGCACAACAGATTGTTTCTTATAGAAGTAATGGGGCGTGATGCTGGACATATTGCATTGAATGCGGGTATTGGTGCAGGAGCTGAAGAAATTCTTATCCCTGAAGAAGATCTAGGATTGGATCGTTTATTAGATTCTTTGAGAAAAAGTAAAGCAGCTGGAAAATCATCAAGTATAGTGGTAATCGCTGAAGGTGATAAAATAGGTAAAACTGTTTTTGAACTGAAAGATTATGTAGAATCAAATTTCCCTGAATATGACGTTCGTGTATCGGTTTTAGGACATATGCAAAGAGGTGGGGCTCCATCATGTTTTGATAGGGTTTTGGCCAGTCGTCTAGGTGTTAAAGCTGTTGAAAGTCTATTGGAAGGGAAATCAAATTACATGGTAGGTTTATTGGCTGACAAAGTCGAACTTACTCCATTAGAATTGGCAATTAAAGGGCACAGTGAAATCGATTTGGATTTATTGCGTGTTTCTGATATCATGTCAATCTAAAATTAAAATAACAAGAAGAATAATAACAAGAACAAATAATTAAAATTAAATAACAATGTCAAAAGTAAAATTAGGAATAAACGGATTTGGTAGAATTGGAAGAATTGTTTTCAGAGAAACTTTCAATAGAGACAATGTAGAGGTAGTAGCAATTAACGATTTGCTAGATGTTGATCACTTAGCGTATTTATTGAAATATGATTCAGTTCACGGCCGTTTTAATGGAACAGTTGAAGTAAAAGACGGAGAATTGTATGTAAACGGTAACCATATCCGTGTAACAGCTGAAAGAAATCCAGCTAACTTAAAATGGGATGAAGTAGGTGTTGATGTAGTAGCTGAAAGTACTGGTATCTTTACTACAATTGAAACTGCTAACGAGCACATTAAAGGTGGTGCAAAAAAAGTAATTATTTCTGCTCCTTCTGCTGATGCTCCAATGTTTGTAATGGGAGTAAACCACGAAACTGCAAAAGCTTCAGATGTAATCGTTTCTAACGCTTCTTGTACTACAAACTGTTTAGCTCCTTTAGCTAAAGTTATCAACGATAATTTTGGAATTGTTGAAGGTTTAATGACTACTGTACACGCTACAACTTCAACTCAAATGACAGCTGATGGACCTTCTAGAAAAGACTGGAGAGGTGGACGTGCTGCTGCAATCAATATCATTCCTTCTTCAACTGGAGCTGCTAAAGCTGTTGGAAAAGTTATTCCTTCTTTGAATGGAAAATTAACAGGTATGGCTTTCCGTGTTCCTACTGCTGACGTTTCTACAGTAGATTTAACTGTAAAATTAGCTAAGGAAACTACATACGAAGAAATTATGTCAGTTTTGAAAAATGCTTCTGAAACTAACATGAAAGGTATTTTAGGATATACTGAAGATGCTGTTGTATCTCAAGACTTTATTTCTGATAAAAGAACTTCAATCGTTGATGCTACTGCAGGAATTGGATTAAATTCAACTTTCTTCAAATTAGTGTCTTGGTACGATAATGAGTATGGATATTCAAGTAAATTAATTGACTTGGCAGTACATATTTCTTCTTTGAAATAAGAAAAATAATTCAATAAATCCCGTTAATTCAATTTAATGGGATTTATTTTTTGTTCAATTTAATATTCCCTGGAAATTGGATTGTATTTAAAATGAGGAACAAATTCACCAATTAAACAAATAATATGAAATGAGCATGACCGTAAATTGGGTGCAGCAACCAATGAAGAGATGCGAATTACATGTGATCGATAAAAAACAATAAATAATATCTACATATGAAATTAATAGTTGATAGTGGTTCTACTAAAGCAGATTGGATTGCAATAGACGACAATGGAAAAGTTATGTTTACCACACAAACATTAGGTTTAAATCCAGAAATACTTGATAAACATGAAATTATTGATCGTTTGAACGATCGTTTTGATATATTACAAAATAAAAAAAATGCAACGCATTTGTTTTTCTATGGTGCAGGTTGCGGTACTGATAGAATGAAAATTTTTCTTTCTCAGGTTTTTAAAGAATATTTTACAAATGCTATAGTTATTGTTGAAGAAGATACTTATGCTGCTGTTTTTGCTACTACGCCTAAAGGTGAAAAAGCAATTGTAAGTATATTAGGTACAGGTTCAAACTGCAGTTATTTTGACGGTAAAGTTTTAGAACAAAAAATACAGTCATTAGGTTATATAGTAATGGATGATTGTAGCGGAAACGTTTTTGGAAAAAGACTGATCAGAAAGTACTATTTTAATAAAATGCCAAAAGAATTGGCTAATGTATTTGAAAAGGATTATGATGTTGATCCTGATTATATCAAAAATAAATTGTACAAAGAGCCAAATCCAAACGCATATCTTGCGACTTTTGCCAAATTTTTGATTCAACATAAAGAGCATGAATTTTGCAGAAAGATAATTTTTAAGGAAATGAAATCTTTTATTAAAAATCAGATTACTCAATTTGAAAACTGCAGAGAGGTGCCTGTTCATTTTGTAGGTTCCATCGCTTTTTACTTAAAAGACGAATTAGCTGAGATTTTTGAAAAATACGACCTAAAATTGGGTACGGTGTTGAGAAGACCAATAGATGGTTTGATTGCTTATCACGTAGCTAATAATAATTAATATAAATTTATGGAAATAGCAATTATTGCGCATGACGGTAAAAAAGAAGATATAGTTAAATTTCTAATTAAAAACCGTGAAGTGTTTCAGCAAGAAAAAATACAGTTTATTGCAACTGGAACAACCGGAGGGAGAGCAGAGGCGGCAGGTTTTAAAACTACAAGAATGCTTTCAGGTCCGTTGGGAGGTGATGCTCAAATTGCAGGAAGAGTTGCCGAAGGTAAAACTCAAATGGTCTTGTTCTTCAAAGATCCTCTTTCAAGTCATCCGCATGAGGCTGATGTAAATATGCTTATACGCGTTTGTGATGTGCATAATGTGCCGTTGGCAACTAATGAAGCAACGGCTCAATTATTGGTTAATGCTATCGCACAGCTATCATAGATATTTCCACATTTACATTTTTTGGCAAACAAGCCACTTGAACCGTTTCACGAGCTGGAGCGGTTTTTTCATTAAAATAAGACCCGTAAACGGTATTTATTTTTCCAAAATCATTCATATCCATAATAAAAATGGAGGCTTTTACCACATTTTCAAATGTCATTCCAGCTTCTTCAAGAATCGCTTTCAAGTTCTCCATTACTTGTTTGGTTTCCGATTCAATATTGTCTGCAACCAATTCCATAGTTGTAGGATTTAATGGGATTTGGCCTGAAATGTATAAGGTGTCACCTTTTAATACAGCTTGATTATAAGGTCCGATAGGTGCCGGAGCATTTTCGGTGTAAATTATTGTTTTCATAGTTAAGATGAGTTTAGGATAGATCTATTGATTGGTAAGCTTTCTTTTTTCCCATTTGATGTCGCTTAGGACTCCAGATTTGATTCCGATGTAAAAATTCCAGCTGGAATTTGTTCCGAAAGGAGTCCAGTTAAAATCCATTCTCCAGCTCATCAAATCTCTTTCAAAACGTAATTGAGTGAAAGTTACACCATTTTGAACAAAATCGTATCCTGTAGAAACCCCAGCTTTCCATTTTGGAGTTAAATCAGTATTCATAGAAATCATGACGGAATTTCCTGTGATTTTTTTCTCTCGGTTATTATTTCCGTAAGTCAGGGAATAAGCAAAGGTCATGTCCCAAGGTAATTTTGTCCTAAAAAATTCACTAACGACGTCTTTTCCTTCATCTTCTTCATTAAACTGACTTTTTCTTTGGCTTCCTACATCAATATCTGAACCAAATAAATCGTCTTCACGTCCTCCATTTCTCCTTTGTTGGGTATTCTTGTCTTTTTTTTCCTCCTTTTTGCTGGACAAAGAGTAGTTCATGGTCAAATTTGCACTTGTCATTCTGAAAAGACTTCCACCGTTATTGATGTTGAAAGTGTTAATTCTGTTTCCGGAGTTATCAATTGCGTATGGATCTAAAGTCGCTCCAAAATTGGCACTCAATTTATTATCAAAAAACTGTGTTCCACCACTTACCCTTACAGGTGCCCAGTTAAGTTCTTTTGCATCAAAATTGTAACTTGTAGAAAGGTTTAAGTTGTTAAGCAGCATTATTTTCTTTGGTTCAGTTTTGGTCGTATCTTTATCTGCTACTTTGGCCTCAAAGGTGTTACTAAGGTTTATTCCAAGGAAATTAGAGCTGCTTTTACCTGGTGCGCCATACATACCGCCTTCAAATCGCGTGTAATCAGTTTGCATTCTACCACTGGCATCTGTTGCATAAGTATCGTAGTATTTCTCGAAACTAGGAGTATAACTATGTGAAATCGATGGGCGCATCACATGTCGGATCGATTTGATCATTTTATCTTCTCCGAAATTGAATGTACCATATATTGTTGTTCCTACGCTGGTAGAAGATGAATAGGTTCTAAATGCGTCAAAACCAGGGATTTCTTTAGTAACTACAGTGCTTAAATTATTATCATAAGTTTTTTCGATGGTTTTGAAATACCAAACTTCTTCATAATTCATCGAAGTGGAAACACTGAAATACTTGAAGACTTTAAAGTTGGTACTTAATGGAACTGTATGTTGGAAACCAATTTCGGAATTTCGGAACATTTCGGGTTTAAAAAACAAAGAGTCAGTTGTTTTAAAACTGTTTCTACCGTTTAGGTTATATTGTAAGTTGATATTTTTGAAAAAACCTTTTTTGGCGCCGTCATTCGAAGCAAATGGATAAATACGATCCAAACTAAACTGTAAGGTAGGAAGAGTCATATTGATCTCTTTGGTGTTCGTATTTTGCGAATGGGTTGCTGTCAACGATAATCGACCTTCTGGAATAGTATGGAAAACAGTACTGTAGGATATGGAAGAACTCAGAGAGTTGTTTAATTGAGATCCGACATTGACTTGATTAATTGTTTTTTGGTAATATTGACTACTTCCTAAGTTTACCGATGCCGAAAAGGTGGAATTTGGGCTAGATTTTGAATCCTGCGAATGAGACCATTGAATATTGTAAATTTTAGTTTTTGAATAATCGGGATACCCTCTTTCGCTTACGATATTGTTCTCAAATCGGAGATTGACACTTCCTTGAAATTTATATCGTTTGGCATAGGACGATTGCGCGTTAATACCATAACTTCCATTGGTATAGTAATCCCCGAGCAGTGTTAAATTATAATGGTCGCTTAAAGCAAAATAATATCCTCCGTTTTGTAGAGAAAATCCTTTGGTATTTGAGTCATTATATGAAGGCAATATAATCCCTGATACACTTGTTTCTTTTGAAAGAGGAAAATAAGCAAAGGGGAGGATTAATGGGGTAGGTACACCCTCAATTACCATATTGGTAAAACCGGTAACAATTTTTTTCCCGGGAATAAATTTTATTTTATTGGTTTGAAAATAATATTCCGGATCATCAATGTCTTTTGCTGTTGTAAATCGTGCTCCTTTTAGAAAGTAAACAGAGTCATTTTCCTTTTTTGTGATAGCTGCTTTTACATTGAATTCGCTTTGAGTGGTTCTAGAGTTCCAAATCAATGCTTTTTTTGTTTTAAAATTAAAGCGAATGGAGTCCGGTTCTATAACATTTTCACCCTGTTTGAAATTTGGATATTGAGTGTAATTACCAAGAGAATCTTTAATTCTTCCCGCATAAACCTCATTTTTTTCATAATCCATGACAATAATACCCGATTTTAACTCGATATCCTGGTAATATAATTCGGCTTTGTCATATAAAGTGATAAGTTTTTTCTTTTGCTGAATCTTGGCATATTTTTCTGCCACATACCTAACTTGGCCATCAAGAAAGCCTTTTTTAACTTTTATAGTGTCTAGTTTTACCGTATCGGTAGCTGTTTCTGCTACAGTTGCTTTAGTATTGTCTTCAAGTTTTTGTTTTTTAACTTCTTGATTATTAGAAGGGATTGGGGTTTGTTTCTTTTTTAAATCTTGTGAATACAGATTTGAGCAACCTAAAGATAGGAAAATTGATAGTAAAACGATATTAAATAAGTTTGTATGCAAAGGTTTAAATGCTATTTTTGTATGTTGAAGAATCGGGTATTCGTGTGCCAAAATTACTATAATTTTTTGGCAAAAATAGTCAAATCATAAATTTATAACGGAAGACTTATAATTAAATTAACTATTAGATGTTTATATCAAAAAAAATAAAAATAGCTTTTATATTCATATTGACAATGTTAGCTGTTGATTCCTTCAGTCAATCCAATGATTTTAGAGTTACATTAGATGCCGGTCATGGAGATCATGATTTTGGTGCTGTATATAGTGGAAGGATTGAAAAGAATATAGCATTAGCAATTGTTTTGAAGGTCGGTAAGATTTTGGAAGCCCAACCAAAAATTGATGTTATATACACTAGAAAAACGGATGTTTTTGTTGATTTGGTGGAGCGTGCCAATATTGCCAACAGAGCAAATTCTCATATTTTTGTTTCTATTCATTGTAATGCAAATAAAAATACTGCCGCAGATGGTACTGAAACCTATGTGATGGGTATGAATAAAATTGCTTCGAACCTTGAAGCTGCCAAAAAAGAGAACTCTGTAATTACACTAGAGAAAGATTATAAAAAGAAGTATGAAGGTTTTGATCCAAATTCTCCGGAAACAATGATCGGAATGACTTTGATGCAAGAAGAATATTTGGACAACAGTATTTCGTTAGCGAGTAAAGTCGAGGATAAATTTGCTTTGCTGGGGAAAAAATTGAGACATGGAGGAGTGAAACAAGCTCCTTTTATGGTTCTTCATAAAGCGTATATGCCAAGAGTTTTGATTGAAACCGGTTTTGTTTCAAATCCGACGGAAGGAGATTTACTGAACTCTGAAGAAGGTCAAAATGACATTGCACGGGCAATTGCTGATGCAATCATAAGTTATAAATTTGAATTTTACGGTGACGGAGATGTAGAAGATGTAGGTGAAAAGCCTTCGCAAATCCTTAAAGAAAATACCGAAAAGGAAAAAGAAACTAAAGTTCCTGAAGTATTTAAACCGACAACTGTTAAAGGTGATTCTACAGGTTCTATTTATAAAATTCAGCTTTTGGCAAGTCAAAAAAAAATAGCATTGGTGCCTAAAAATTTTAAGGGATTACAAAATGTTTCAATTGTTTATGAAGATAATATCTATAAATATCTCTATGGTGAAACAGCTGATTATGAGAAAGCCAAAAATCAATTAAGTGAAGCAAAATCCAAAGGTTATGATTCGGCTTTTATGATTGCTTTTAAAAACGGAAAAAAAATAAGCATTCAGGAAGCAACCAAACAATAAGTTAGGATATTTTATATTAAATTTGCCCATTAAAAAAATAAAAATTTTGAAAATTACAAGAGAAATAAAAACTGCCATTTTAGTTATTACATCAATTTCATTATTCATTTGGGGATACAGTTTTTTGAAAGGAAAAGACCTTTTCAACAGATATAAGACTTTTTATGTTGAATATGCAAATGTAGAAGGGCTTGCGCCTTCGGCACCGGTAACAATCAATGGACTAAATATTGGTATCGTAAAAACCATTTCGATTAAAGATAATGGAACTTTATTAGCCGAATTACAAATAAATACTGATTTTCCAATATCAAAATCAAGTACAGCCACAATCTATGATGCTAGTCTTATAGGAGGTAAACAAGTAGCTATACATCCTAATTATGCTGACAAAAATATTGCTGAAAGCGGCGATTACTTAAAAGGAAATTTAGAAGCGGGCATGATGGCTGCATTAGGAGATAAAATGTCTCCGGTTATGGTTAAAGTTGAGAAATTAATGGCGAGTGCCGATCAGTTGATAACTAGTTTCAATTCTGTTTTGGATGCAAAAGGGCAAGCAGATTTGAAAAAGACTTTATCCGAACTTAGCGCTACCATGGAGCAGTTTCATAAAGTAGCCTCAAACGCCAATGTGATTTTGGACGAAAACAAAGCACAATTGAAAGGCGTGGTTTCTAATTTTAATAAAGTTTCTGATAATTTCGTTAAAATTTCCGATTCGTTGAATAAAGCCGATTTGGGTCAGACGGTTAAGAATTTAAATTCGACTTTAAGCAAAGTTGATGGTTTAATGAGAGATATGGAAGCCGGAAAAGGTACGATGGGTAAATTGATGAAGGACGAAGCCATGTATAAAAACCTGGAAAGAACTTCTAAAGAATTGGAATTACTGTTACAAGATGTAAGATTGAATCCTACGCGTTATATTAATGTTTCTGTTTTTGGTAAAAAGAACAAGCCGTATGTTTCGCCAGAAGAATCAGTAACAAAATAAAAACTACTATCTATGAGTTACCTTAGTAATGTGTTATTTGCCATAGTTTTGATTATTGGATTCGGATATTTTTATTCGAATGTAAAGAAAATCATTAGAAATATTAAGCTAGGAGTTGATGTCGATCGCAACGATAATTCAAAGGCTCGCTGGAGAAATATGCTAATGATTGCTTTAGGGCAATCAAAAATGGTAAAAAGGCCTGTTGCTGGTGTACTACATATTATAGTTTATGTTGGTTTCGTAATTATCAACATAGAGCTTCTGGAAATTATTATCGACGGCTTATTTGGAACCCATCGGATTTTTGCTCCAATTGGTGTTGCATACGATGTTTTGATTGGTTCTTTTGAGATATTGGCATTACTGGTATTGGTTTCAGTTAGTGTGTTTTTAATTAGAAGAAACATCATTAAACTAAAAAGATTCATCCATTCGGATTTAAAAGGGTGGCCAAAAGGCGATGCTAATTACATCCTGTATTTTGAAATTACTTTAATGTCCCTGTTCTTTTTAATGAATGCCACGGATTTGCATTTGCAAAATGTACCCGGCGGATTTTCTCATTTTATAAAAGCAGGTTCTTTTCCTATTAGCCAGTTTATTGCTCCATTATTCAACGGAATGTCCAATGAATTGGTAATGATGTTAAATGAAGTCTTTTGGTGGTTGCATATTGTTGGTATTTTGGTTTTTATGAATTATTTATATTTCTCAAAACACCTGCATATTTTATTGGCTTTTCCAAATACGTATTTTGCCAATTTAAATCCGCAAGGACAATTTGATAATTTAGCTTCGGTTACTGCAGAAGTGAAATTGATGATGGATCCAAATGCTGATCCATTTGCGGCGGCACCTGCTTCGGAAAATGAAGTTCCGGCTAAATTTGGTGCAAGTGATGTTCAGGATTTAAATTGGGTTCAGTTGTTGAATGCCTATACTTGTACTGAATGCGGGCGTTGTACGTCTTCTTGTCCTGCCAATCAAACAGGCAAAAAATTATCTCCACGTAAAATCATGATGGATACAAGGGATAGATTGGAAGAAGTTGGAAAAAATATCGATGCCAATAAAGGCGTTTTTGTACCGGACAATAAATCGCTTTTAAACGATTATATCACTCCCGAAGAATTATGGGCTTGTACATCCTGCAACGCTTGTGTGGAAGAATGCCCTGTAAATATCAGTCCGCTTTCAATCATTATGGATATGAGACGTTATCTTGTGATGGAGCAAAGTGCCGCACCAATGCCTTTAAATGCAATGATGACAAATATTGAAAATAATGGTGCACCATGGCAATACAGCCAACAGGATCGTTTGAATTGGAAAAATGAATAAGAAATCCCCTCCCCAGCCCTCCCCGAAGGGGAGGGAGGTAAAGTAGGAAGATAAGAGCGTAACATAGCTAGTGTTTTAAAATGATTTTAAAATAGTTAAGTAAAAATATAAAATAACATATTCACTTCTTGCCTCCCTCCCCTTCGGGGAGGGTTGGGGTGGGGATAAAGATTAATACAATGTCAGAAAATTTAGTTGTGCCAACAATGGCCGAAATGCTAGCTCAAGGAAAACAACCAGAAGTTTTATTTTGGGTAGGTTGTGCAGGAAGTTTTGACGATAGAGCAAAGAAAATAACAAAAGCGTTTGTTCGGATTTTAAATCGTGCCAATGTTTCCTTTGCCGTTTTGGGTACAGAAGAAAGTTGTACTGGTGATCCTGCAAAAAGAGCAGGAAATGAGTTTTTATTTCAAATGCAGGCCATGATGAATATCGAAGTGCTTAATGCTTATGAAATAAAAAAAATAGTAACCGCCTGTCCGCATTGTTTTAATACTTTAAAAAATGAATACTCAGGATTGGGAGGACATTATGAAGTAGTTCATCACACAGAGTTTCTTAAATCATTGTTGGATTCAGGGCGTTTAACTATCGAGGGAGGACAATTTAGAGGAAAACGAATTACTTTCCATGATCCATGTTATTTGGGCAGAGCCAATAATGTATATGAAGCGCCAAGGGATTTAATCCAAAAATTGGATGCCGAATTAGTCGAAATGAAGCGTTCTAAAGCAAATGGTTTGTGTTGTGGTGCCGGTGGAGCGCAGATGTTTAAGGATGCAGAGCCAGGTAATAAAGAAATCAATGTGGAAAGAACTGAAGATGCTCTTGAAACAAAGCCAGACATTATCGCAGCAGGTTGTCCTTTTTGCAACACCATGATGACTGATGGTGTAAAGCACAAAGAAAAAGAAGGTGATGTAAAAGTAATGGATGTAGCCGAATTGATTGCCAACGCTCAGGATTTGTAAAAAAAAGTAGCTATGAGAAAATTTGTTTCCATTTTGATGTTACTAATAGGGAGTTCATTATTTGCTCAAGCAACGGCTAAAATAAATTTTCAAGATTCAATTCCTCATGATTCGGCTACTGTTAAGCAATTAAAGTTTAATGTAAAACAATTAATAATCCCTGCGACTTTTATCGGATTTGGGGTAATTGGAATTAATAGCGACCAATTGAAAGATTTAAATTCTGAAATCAGTGAAGAAGTTACAGAGCACATCGACAAACAAATAACCGTTGATGACTTTTTGCAATATGCTCCGGCCGCTTCAGTCTATGCTTTAGGTGCTCTTGGTGTGGAAGGGAAAAATAATCTGAAAGATAAATCGATTATTCTCGGCACTTCATTTTTGATAATGACGGCTACGGTTACAGGCTTAAAATCCATTACTAAAGTTGAAAGACCGGATCATACCAGTAATAATTCATTTCCATCGGGACATACGGCAACCGCTTTTATGGGAGCTGAATTTTTATATCAGGAATATAAAGATGTTTCTATTTGGTACGGTGTTTCGGGGTATGCAGTTGCTACTTTTACGGGAGCGTTCAGGATGTATAATAACCGTCATTGGCTTACCGATGTTGTTGCAGGTGCGGGAATCGGGATATTGAGTGCAAAAGCGGGCTATTGGTTGTTTCCGACAGTAAATAAATTATTTGCCTCAAAAAGTAATCCAAACAAAAAATCTGCGTTTATTCCTTATTACGACGGCAAGCAAGTAGGATTTGGTTATATTTCCTCCTTTTAAATAAAAAAATATAAATTCATAAATCTGCAGTCTAAAATCTGCAATCTAAAATTATAATTACCATGTACGTTCCTTTTGAAAATTTACCGGAAGAATCCAAAATTTGGATTTATCAATCGAATAGAAAATTTTCGGATGCCGAGTTATCTGAAATCGAAAACGATTTGCAATCGTTTCTTAACGAATGGGCCGCACACGGAACTAGTCTTGAATCATCCTATTTGTTGAAATACAATCGTTTTATAATCATTGCAGTAAATCAAGAAGTACAGGCGGCGACAGGTTGTTCTATTGATTCTTCAGTTGAATTTATCCAAGGCTTGGAAAAGAAATATGAAGTCGATTTGTTGGATAAAATGAATGTGACCTTCAAACAAGGTGACCATATTGCACACAAAACATTGATGGATTTCAAAAAAATGGTAAAAGACAAATCGGTTACAGAAAACACGATTGTTTTTAATAATTTGGTTAACAATATCGAAGAGTTCAATGAATCTTGGGAAGTTCCTGCAATAGACAGTTGGCACAGCCGATTTTTTTAAACAAATTACAAAATCAATATGTCTAAATTTTTTTCCCTTTTTGTATTCCTTTTTTGTATTTCAATTTCAAATGCTCAAAATGCAGATATTGATCTTTTAAAGAAAATTAATGGTAATCGAAATACTAATCTCGAATCGACAATGAAAGGGATTACCAATAGTGCGATGCCTGTTAGTTTAGGTACTCCTATAATTATTTATGCTGTTGGTATGATCGAAAAAGACAGTACAACTAAGAAAAAGGCAATTTTCATTGGTGAATCTTTGGCTGCTTCGGTATTTATATCTGTTGCTTTAAAAAGTATAGTTAAGAGGGAAAGACCTTATGAAACATATCCTGAAATAGATAATGTTACCGAAGAATCCAGTTATTCTTTCCCATCGGCACATACTTCTTCCGCTTTTGCAACTGCGACATCATTAAGTATGGTTTATCCCAAATGGTATGTTATTGCACCGTCTTTTTTATGGGCAGGAGCCGTAGGTTATTCCCGTATGTATCTTGGCGTGCATTATCCTTCCGATGTTTTGGCAGGAGCAATCGTGGGGAGCGGTTCTGCTTTTTTGTGTTATAAATTGAATAAGTGGATTAATAAAAAGAAAATCCGTAAAGTTCCCCAACTTTGGGAATGATGAATTGAAATATACGGTTTCTAAATTGATTGTATTGTAATACCATTTATATATACACAATAGTCCAAAGATGCGAAGTTGTTTTTTTTCAAGACAACAATAAAAATCATTGCATAGCCTTAGTTACGGAATTATTTTTTGAGGAAGTATTGGAGAAAAAGAACAAGTAGATTGGTCTATTTTGTATGTGTAAATGGTATATTATAGAATTTCAATAGAATCAAGCTTTTCGAGGTATATAATTGGTTTGTTTATTATTTGATTTTGAAAAATAGGCATTTCTATAATCATTCTTTGAATTGTTTTGTGAAATGTAAACGTTTCCAAAAGGATTCTACTTCTCATCTGTCAATTGGTTTAGGATTGGCGATTGCAAATGAAATTGCCGAAGTAAGCGGATTGTCGCTAGCTTATAAGTTTGTAAGCCCAATTCATTCTTTTGTTTTGACAATTAAATAAAAAATTACAACTTCTTTTTTAGCATAGATTTAAAATAGAATTGCATCTAATATTTGTAATAGAAAATTAGAGGCAGCTAACTTTAAATCTAAAAATATGAAATCGAGAGATGTTACTTCCGTCGACCATTCAGATCCGTGTCATGAAAACCGAAAAAGTAATTTTGGGAAAGTAGGTGAAAAAGTGTTTTTAATATTTTCGTTAATTTTTTTCGTGACATTATTTATGGAAATGAAAACGTCGCAAAAGATGGCATCAATATCTAGCGCCGTTAGTGAATCATTTCAAAAAGAATTTCCTAATCAAAAAGTACTTTGGACAAGAGAAGATGTTTTCTACGAAGCTGAATTTAGACACAATTGAATCAGAACTTCTGTTGTTTATGACAAAATGGGAAATCGCAAAGAATTTGAAGTTGAGATAATAGTTAATGAGCTTCCTTTGACTTCTTTGGATTACTTGAAGAAAAATTATCCTTCAAATAAAATTTTGGAAGTGGCAAGAATAAAAGATGATAAAAATAAACTTACATATGAAGCTGAAATAAGAAAAAAAGGGAAGAATTTTGATATTATTTTTGATGCTTCAGGAAAATTTACTAAGATTGTTGATGGTCAATAGTTTATTATAAATTCTGAAAGAACGATTATTTTATTTGATTTAGTTTTTTAAAACCCATACTGGCATAATATCTAATTGTATTTCAGGATATTATGTGTTTCTGTGGAAAGCAGAATCATGATGGATGTTTTTTATTGTTTCAATATTAAAAAGGTTTTAAAAAATGATTCACTAAAAAAAGAGAATTACGATTTTAATGAATGAATGGGTTGTGAATTAAGGAAGAATAAAATAATTACGGCAATGGATATCGCTAGGAAGATAAATGGGTTCAGAAGATTTTTGATGCGTCAAATGACGAAGAACATTGGTTCTCGTTCATGTTGTAAAGGTTTGAGTAATAATCCAAATGTGATTAAGAGAGTTTTGATTTGCAGACCTAATCATCGTTTAGGTAACTTATTACTGATTACGCCCTTATTACAAGAGATAAATACAATGTTTCCTGATGCTAAAATAGACTTGTTTGGAAAAGGTTTTTTGGCTCAGACATTATTTAAAAATTATGAATATGTAGATAATGTTTTTATTTTGCCTAAAAAGGCTTTTGACCATTTATTTGAATATTTCAAAGTTTGGTTCTCAATGAGAAAACAACACTATGATATTGTTATAAATGTTGATTGTAATTCATCATCTGGAAGATTGGCTACTCAATTTTCGGATTCTAAATATAGATTTTTTGGTGATGCATCACAGTTTAATTTGTTGCGACATGATGACGATGAGCATATTGCTAAATATCCGGTGTATAATTTTCGTGCTTTTTTAAGCCAAGTGGGATTCAAAGTGAATAATTTGCCAGTTGCTCCACTAGATATTAAATTAAGTTCGGTTGAAATAGAAAAAGGGAAGGAAATAGTTAGCAAGTTAGTTGGTAATGAGAAAAGAACTATTTGTTTGTTTACTTTCGCAACAGGTGCTAAATGTTATTCAACAGAATGGTGGGAAGTTTTTTATGGAAAATTGAAAAAAGAATTTTCTGAGTATAATTTCATTGAAGTTTTACCGGTCGAAAATGTTTCCCAAATTTCATTCAAAGCACCAACATTTTATAGTAAAGATGTTTTTGAAATAGGTTCTGTTATAGCCAATACGGATTTGTTTATTGGAGCAGACAGTGGCATTATGCATCTCGCCAGTGCTACAGGAACGCCTACTTTAGGATTGTTTTCGGTCACTTATCTGAATAAATACACGCCTTATCATGGTTTGAATACTGGTGTAAATGCTAATGAAAATAGTATTGCCGATTGTTTGAAATTAGTTGAGAGCATTCTTCTTAAAACTAAGGGGAGGAATAAAATTTTGATTGTTGGTGAAAAAAAAATCAAGAATTGATTCAAGTAATAGAGTAAACAATTGAAAACTAAGATAAAAATCACTATTTTCTGTTTTTTGAGTAGTAATGATTCTTTTTTTAATTTTAAAATTTAAATTTGTTTTCGTGAAATGGACAAGTACTATATTATCAATTCTGTTTTTACTGCTTTCCTGTTTGCCATGTGCAGATAGGGAAGAGAATAGTTCATCACAAACTGTTGTTGAGAAAAGCAGTTCGGACCATAATCAGGATTTTGATGCCTGTTCCCCTTTTTGCATTTGCAATTGTTGTAATTCACAAGTTTTTGCCTTCGATAATACAATTTGCAGGTTTGATTTTGTTATTATCAAAAAAGATGTTGAAAACAAAATCCCTGAATACAAATCAATTTTGACTTCCAATTTCTTCGGAAGTATTTGGCAACCTCCTCAAATAGTGTAATGAAACCTGATTTCAATTTTTATTCAAAATTGGGATCGTAAATTGTGGCTTTTTCACAAATATAATAGATCTTTTTTGGATCAAATTTACTCATTCATTATACTTTAAAAATGATACACAAAATCATTAATTTTTCAGTAAATAACAAACTGATAACAGGAGTTTTATTGGTGATATTTATTGTGCTTGGCGTTTATTCGTTTACACAATTAAGTGTCGATGCACTGCCGGATGTTACCAATAATCAGGTGCAGGTTATTACCACCGCTCCAAATTTAGCTACCCAAGAAGTAGAACAATTTATAACTTACCCATTAGAAACCGAATTTAAGTCATTGATGGATATGGTTGAATTACGGAGTATAAGTCGTTCAGGCTTATCTGTAATTACAATTGTTTTCAAAGACAATGTACCAATTAATATTGCGCGGCAACGTGTTGATGAAAAAATTAATATGGCAAGCGATAATATTCCAAGGCAATATGGTACGCCTGAATTATTACCACCAACTACAGGACTAGGCGAAATATTTCAATATGTGTTGGTTCCTGAAAAAGGTTACGAAAAGAAATATGATTTAACGGAGTTGCGAACGATTGAAGATTGGATTGTTCGGCGTCAATTGTTGGGAACTGTTGGAGTTGTCGATGTAAGTAGTTTTGGAGGTAAATTAAAACAATATGAAGTTTCGGTAAAACCGGATAGACTAGCGGCCAATAATCTTACACTTATAGATGTTTTTGATGCTTTGCAAAACAATAATGAGAATACGGGTGGAAGTTATATTGATAAAGGCCCCAATATTTATTTTATTCGAGGCGAAGGATTAATCCAAAATATCGATGACATCAATAATATCGTGATAAAAAACAATTCAGGTGTTCCCATTTTGATAAAAGACATAGCCGAAGTCAAATTTGGATTTGCGCCCCGATACGGAGCAATGACCCGAAATGGTAAAGGAGAAACGGTTGGTGGTGTAGTTTTGATGCAAAAAGGAGAGAACGCGGTAAGGGTAATTGAACGCGTAAAAGAAAGGATGCAATCTATTGAAAAGTCTTTGCCGAAAGGCGTAAGAATTGATGTCTTTGTTGACAGAACCAAACTTATTGAGAAGACAGTCAGTACTGTTTCGACCAATTTAATGGAAGGAGCGCTAATTGTGATTTTAGTTTTAGTGCTGTTTTTAGGTAGTTTACGTGCCGGTTTAATTGTGGCTTCGGTTATTCCTTTGGCAATGCTTTTTGCCATAATCATTATGAATCTTTTTGGGTTGAGTGCCAATTTGATGAGCATGGGGGCTTTGGATTTTGGATTGATAGTCGATGGAGCCGTAATTGTTGTCGAAGCCACTTTACATATTTTTTCGAAGCACTATAAGAACAATGTCCTTTCTCAAAATAAAATGGATCATGAAGTGGTAAAAAGTACCTCAAAGATTATGAGTAGTGCCATTTTTGGGCAAATAATAATCCTGATTGTCTATATTCCACTGTTTGCTTTAAGTGGTATTGAAGGTAAAATGTTCATGCCAATGGCGCAAACGGTAAGTTTTGCAATTCTTGGAGCATTATTGCTTTCAATTACTTATGTTCCTTGGGCGAGCAGTATCTTTTTAGGCAAAAAAGTCAGTGATGAACCCGATTTCACTGAAAGATTTATTACCAAATTGAACAATTGGTATCAGCCAGTTTTGGCAATCGCCTTGAAAAAAAGAACTCAAGTTATTGGTGCAGCTGTTTTTCTATTTATTGTTTCGATATTTATTTTTAACTCCTTGGGAGGTGAATTTATTCCGGAATTGGATGAAGGCGATTTTGCAATTGAAACGACTTTAAGGCAAGGGACTTCGCTTCCGCAAACGGTGGAAACGTTCGGTTTGATTGAAAAAATATTAAAAGAATTTCCGGAAACAATTGAAGTAGTCAGTAAAATAGGAAGTAGCGAAATACCAACAGATCCAATGCCTGTTCATAATGGCGATGTCATCGTGGTGATGAAAGACAAAAAAGAATGGAAAACGGCCGATGATAAAGAAGAATTGGCTGAGAAAATGAATGAAAAAATTAAGCAGATTCCAGGATGCAATTTATCGTTTGAGCATCCTATTCAAATGCGTTTCAACGAATTGATTGCAGGGGTAAAATCGGATGTTGCAATTAAGATATTTGGTGATAACTTGGATAAATTATACTTGGAAGCCAATAAAGCTGTACCAATTATTAAGGGAATTGAAGGTTTGACGGATATAAAAGTTGAGCAAGTTATTGGGATGCCTCAATTGGTGGTGAAGTACAACCGTAACAAAATAGCACGATATGGTTTAAATATTGCAGAAGTCAATCGAATTTTGAATACAGCTTATGCCGGAGGTGTAACTGGTGTTGTGTATGAAGGGGAGCGTAAATTTGATTTGGTTGTCCGTATTCCAAAAGACAGCAATACCGATATTGATGCTTTAAAATCATTGTTGATTCCAACACCACAAGGAAACCAGATTCCGTTGAATGAAGTTGCAGAAATTTCATTTAAAACCGCTCCGTCCCAAATAAGCCGTGAAGACGCCCAACGAAGAATTGTTATTGAGGCTAATGTTCGCGGTCGGGATGTAGAAAGTGTTGTTTTTGAAATTCAAAAGAAATTGGATGCTAAATTAAAATTACCTGAAGGTTATTATATAAAATATGGAGGGCAATTCCAAAATCTACAGGAAGCCAAAGGGAGATTGTTATTGGCCGTTCCGGTGGCACTTTTGCTTATTTTCTTTTTACTCTTTTTGTCTTTCAACTCTCTCAAAGAAGCAACGATAATTTTTTCGGCAATTCCTTTGGCTTCAATCGGCGGGGTTTTTGCTTTATGGACACGTGGAATGAATTTCAGTATTTCGGCAGGTGTCGGTTTTATTGCGCTTTTTGGAGTTGCAGTACTTAATGGTATCGTGCTGATTAGTTATTATAATCAACTACGAGATGAAGGGGAAGATGATTTATTGCAGCGTATTTACAAAGGAAGCGCTGCCAGATTGCGACCAATTTTGGCGACAGCAACTGTGGCTTCATTAGGTTTCTTACCAATGGCTTTGAGCACAAGCGCAGGTTCCGAGGTTCAAAAACCTTTGGCAACTGTCGTAATTGGGGGTTTATTGACTTCAACTTTGTTGACTTTGTTTGTTTTACCCGTTTTATATTATTTAGTAATGTCAGTGAAAGGTCAAAAGGCAAATAGCAAATAGCAAAAGGCAAAATCGAAAGTTATAAATAAATAATTAAAAAGTTAAACTTATATAATGAACAATTTTAATTTTAAAGAATCAACGGTATATAAAAAAGCATTCTCTTTAGCGATGAAAATATTTAAGATAAGTAAATTATTTCCAAGTGAAGAAAAATATTCACTTACTGATCAAGTAAGGCGTTCGTCAAGAAGTGTTTGTGCAAATTTAGCCGAAGCATACAGAAAGAAAAGATACCCTGCACACTTTATTTCAAAATTGACAGATTGTGATTCCGAAAATTCAGAAACAGGAGTTTGGATTGATTTTGCTTTTGAATGTGGTTACATCGATGAGCAAATTCTAAACTCATTAAGAGCAAAAAATGAGGAAATAGGGAAGTTGCTTAATCATATGATTAATAATCCTGACAAATATTAAAGAATGGAAAACTTAAATAAAAAAAACAAAAAGCAAATGGCAAACAGTAAAATTTGCCTTTTGCAATTTGTCCTTTGCCTTTTGCTTTTTGCTTTTTGCCCTTTATTGAATGCACAAACGTTGTCTTTACAAAATGCATTAGATTTAGCTACTAAAAACTACCCAACAATGCAACAAGCAACTTTGCAAATGGAGCAACAGCAGGCGTTAACAAAAACGGCTACAATTTTGGATCCATTTAATATCAATAGTAATTTGGGACAAATGAACAGTAAAGTGTTTGATTACAATGTTGGGGTGGCTCAAGGTTTTAGACTGTCCAATAAAGCAGATAGAAATCTTTTGAATCAAAATGTAAATGTGGCCAAATCCTATGAAGCGGTTACCAAAAGCGAACTGATTAAAAATGTTTCAAGTGTTTATTTTCAATGGATTTACAACGTTCAGCAGTATAATCTGTTACTCGAAATGGACACTGTTTTTGTTGAGTATGAAAAGTATGCAAACAAAAAATTTAGCGTTGGCGAAAGCACTAAACTAGAGAAAATTAACGCTGCTTTGCAGCATAAAGATTTAAAAATGCAATTGGCGGAGGCTAATACCCAAGTAACTTTTTATTTGGCAGAATTGCAAAAATGGACAAGAAACAACAATGATTTCAAAGCTCCGGCAAAGTATGAAGCATTGCCCGAAATTAATTTGAACGATAGCACATTGGTTAAAAACCATCCAATTTTACAGCTTTTGCAACAGCAGATTATTGCAAAAGAATTAGCAATAAAGTCAGAAAAGGCTAAGGCAATTCCATCGGTCAACTTGGGCGTAAATGCACAAAGTTTGGACAAAGAAAATCCGTTTTATTTTGGTAGTGTAGGTATTAATATTCCATTATTCAGAAACGGAATTGAAGCGAAAACGCAAGCTGCCAAATTAGAAACCGAAATCGCAAAAAAAGAATTGGAGAAATCCCAACAGGAATTGACAACCATTTATTTGCAGCAATATCAGCTTCAAAAACAGTATTTAGAACAACTTAATTACTATAAAACGGAAGGAATCCCTATGGCGGAAACAATTGTCAACTCGGCACAAAGGCTATATAAATCGGGAGATATTGGCTATATCGAATATACCCAAAACCTGAAAGATGCCAGCAAAATAAAAAATGATTATTTGACCGTAATGAACAATTACAATCAAACGATAATCAATATTCAATATTTATTAAACAAATAAACTAAAAGGCAAATAGCAAATAGCAAAATGCAAATTGTCTATTAATGTAAATGCCTAAATTTTAAAACAATAAATAGTTTAAAATGAATTATAAAAACACAAACTTTAAAACATATTTAAAATCGACTTCGACATCGGTTTTCATTTGCATTTTGCATTTTGCTATTTGCCCTTTGGCATTTGCTATTTGCATTTTAGCTTCATCTTGTAAAAATAATTCAGCAGAAGAGGCTACCGCTAATGAACCAAGGGAATCCACAGGAAAATCAATTGTGACTTTTTCGGACGAACAAATAAAAGCGATTGGTTTGGAATTGGGGACTTTTGAAAAGAAAAACCTAACTACGACATTAAAAATAAACGGAAAATTATCGTTGCCACCACAATATCAAGCACAGGTAAGTATTTTGAGTGGAGGTGTCGTGAAAAACATTTTGGTTCAGGAAGGTGAATTTGTAACGGCGGGAAAACCTTTGGCAACCATTGTAAATACGGAGGTGATTCAATTGCAACAGGATTATTTGGAAAATAATGCCAATCTTATTTATTTGGAAAAAGAGTACGAACGCCAAAAAGAGTTGCGAGATGATAATATTAATGCCGGCAAAACCTATCAACAGGCGCAGAGGGAATTGCAAATTGCGCAGGCCAAAAAAGTGACCCTAAGTTCTAAATTGAATCAATTAGGAATTAACGTAAATAGATTATCGTCAAAGAATATTGCAACAAGTATCGTCATTTCTGCGCCAATAAGCGGTTCTATTCAGCATATCAATTTGAGTATGGGAAAATATGCCGATGCTAATGCTGTATTGTTCGAAATTATCGATAACCGATTTTTGCATTTGGATTTGAAAGTGTTTGAAAAAGACATTCACAAAATACAAATTGGGCAGTCTATTACATTTAGTGACGCAAATGATGTTTCGCACACACATCCCGCTAAAATCTATGCGATTAATAAAGCATTCGAACCGAATGAGCAAGCGGTGATTGTTCATGCGAAAATGAACGAAATAACCGAAACGCTTTTGCCGGGAATGTATGTGGAAGCTCGTGTAAGAATTGATGACTTTAATACAAATGCATTGCCTACTGAAGCTATTATCAGCAATGGAAGTGAGCATTTTATTTTTATTTTAATAGGAAAAAATAAGTTTAAAGAAATAAAGGTAAGTACAGGTACGTCAGATTTAGGTTTTACCGAAGTTAAAGTAATTGATAAAGTTCCGGCTGACGCCAAAGTGGTAATAAAAGGAGCCTATTATTTATTGTCTGAACTGACAAAAGGAAGTGGAGAAGAATAAATAAAATGCATTTTTAAGAAAAATAAAAGGATGTTTGTAACTGATAAACATCCTTTTGATTTCTTTGTATTACATTTTAACAGGTTATTTACAATCAATAATTATAAATTGGTTAAATTTGAACTGAAATAAGAAAGACAGAAATGAATAAATTTCACATTTTAATAATTGTATTATTTGGCTTCTTACTGATGCCAAGTGCTGTTATTGCGTGTGAAAAAAGTTCTGATAAACATTCTTCCACAAAAGAAATGTCTTCCAAAACGTGTAATGACGATTGCTGTAAAAAAGAAAGTCATTCCAAAAACAAAAATCAAGATGGTTGCAGTGGTAAATGCAATCATTCTAAATGCGGTTGTGTTTCTTCTTGCAATACTTCTATTTCAGTTGCTGAATGGAATATTGATACCAATCGTTTTAATTTTTCTTCTGCCAAACAAAATTTTTATAATTCTGAAACCTCAATTTCTACAGGTTTTACTTCTTTGTGGCTTATACCCAAAATAAGCTAAATTAAATTTTGACAGCCATAGGTGTGTCAAATTGAAAGCTGTTCTAGCTTTAAAATCATTATCTTATAAGTTATTCAAATTATGGAATTATAGCTTTTGCTATTGTTTTATTATTCTATGACTTGTTCAATTCAAAATTATTTAAACTTAAAACAAAACAGCAATTCCCTAAATCGAAATATTTTGGGGAAGTCAATTTGTTGTTTATAAAAATTAAAAAAACATGAAAAATCTAATTCTGTCAGCCGTAATAATGTCGTTCGTATTGGTTTCTTGCAACCAAAAAAAGCAGGAAGAAACGATTAATACAACCACGAATACAACGGAAAAAGTGACCGTGAAAGTCAATCCAAATTCTTTTTCGATTAATGAAATTGTATCGGATTATTTGTCTTTAAAAAATGCTTTGGCCAAAGACAATTCTAATGCAACTGCCGATGCCGGTAAAGCAATGGTGGAAACTTTGGGAAAAATTGACATGAAAAAATTGTCAGGAGAGCAGATGAAAAATTATATGGATATTGCCGATGATGTTAAAGAACATGCTACACACATTGGTGATAACGCCGGAAATATTGCCCACCAAAGAGAACATTTTGTTTTATTGAGTAAAGATATCAACGATTTGATAAAAATATTCGGGACAGATCAAAAACTGTATCAGGATTTTTGCCCAATGGCCGATGAAGGAAAAGGGGCAATTTGGATAAGCGAAGTTAAGGAAATCAAAAACCCATATTTTGGTTCGGAAATGCTTACTTGTGGTTCTGTGAGAAAAGAATTCTAGGATGAAAAGAGTCTTTAAAAAAATATTTATTATCGGATTAATTATTTTTTTGCTGATGCAGTTATATCGGCCTGCCCGCAACATCACATTCGGGCAGGATGTGACTGCCGATTTCATAAAAGTTTACAATGTCCCTAAAAATATAGCTGTGATATTAAGGACATCCTGTTATGATTGTCATAGTAATAACACCAATTATCCTTGGTATTCCAATATTCAGCCTGTGGAAATTTTTATGGAAAACCATATAAATGAAGGAAAGGAGGATTTGAATTTTAATGAATATGGAAATTATTCGAAACGCAGACAAAACAGCAAATTAGAAGCTATAAGTAAAGAAATAAAACAGAATGAAATGCCTCTTGCTTCTTATGCATTGATCCATAAAAATGCAATTCTTTCTAATGCTCAAAAGCAGGAAGTACTGACTTGGATTAAGAAAACCAAAGACAGTCTTTCTTCAAAATACTAAATATTATGGTAGAAAAATTAATATCATTTTCATTAAAAAACAGATTTGTTGTTTTGCTCATCTCGGTCAGTTTATTTGCTTGGGGAGTGTATAGCGTTCAGCAAAATCCAATAGATGCCATTCCGGATTTGTCCGAAAATCAAGTAATTGTGTTTACGGAATGGATGGGAAGAAGCCCTCAGGTTATCGAATCACAAGTAACTTATCCTTTGGTGTCCAATCTGCAGGGAATCCCAAAAGTGAAGAATATTCGAGGCGCTTCTATGTTTGGAATGAGCTTCGTATATATCGTTTTTGAGGATAATGTCGATGTTTATTGGGCAAGAACCCGGGTTTTGGAAAGGCTGAATTATGCACAACGGTTACTACCTCAAAATGTGGTTCCAACCCTTGGACCTGATGGTACAGGTGTTGGTCATGTTTTTTGGTATCATTTTGAAGCCAATGGAATGGATTTGGGAGAGCAAAGAGCCTTGCAGGATTGGTATGTGAAATTTGCATTGCAAACTGTTCCCGGTGTTGCCGAAGTAGCTTCTTTTGGGGGTTTCGAAAAACAATACCAACTCGTTTTAGATCCTTTGAAAATGCAGCATTACAATGTAAGCATAATGGAGGTGATGAACGCTGTAAAGGCTAATAATAATGATGTTGGGGGACGAAAATTCGAAATGAGTAATATGGCATACATCATAAGAGGGTTGGGGTATATTAAAAACAGTAAGGACATTGAAGATATTGCCATAAAAAAGTACAATTCTATTCCGGTGCGGATAAAGGATATTGGTTCGATGCAAATGGGTGGAGACTTGCGTTTGGGAATTTTTGACGAAAATGGTACAGGAGAAGTAGTTGGCGGTATAGTGGTAATGCGGTATGGAGAAAATGCCGATAAAGTCATAAAAGCAGTAAAGTCCAAAATGAAAGAAGTGCAGAAAGGATTGCCTGATGGCGTTACTTTTAAAACTTCTTATGATAGAAGTGAATTGATTGAGAAAGCAATCGAATCGGTCAAAGGGACGTTAATGGAAGAAATGATCGCTGTTTCAATAGTGGTATTGGTATTTCTTTTTCATTGGAGAAGCGCATTGATTATTCTGATTCAAATACCAATTTCGGTCGCAGTAGCATTTATTTTCCTGCAGGCTTTTGGGATATCCTCAAATATTATGTCGCTTACCGGAATTGCTTTGGCAATTGGTGTTTTGGTTGATGACGGAATTGTAATGGTAGAGAATGCCTACAGGACAATTTCTGAGAAACAAGAAGAAATGGATAATAATCAACAAGCTAATTAAAATGAAGGATAAACTGAAAAATATATTAAAAAAGGAAAATGACCCGTTGTCTTCTGAAGAAAAATTAAAGCTGATTGAAGCTTCTTCCAAGCTAGTTGGGCCGGGAGTGTTTTATTCTACAGTAATTGTAATCACGTCATTTTTGCCTGTGTTCCTGCTTACCGGAATGGAAGGGAAATTATTTAGCCCATTGGCTTGGACGAAATCATTTATACTGATTGTTGATGCTTTTTTTGCCATAACACTTACGCCCGTACTGATTAGTTTTTTGCTAAAAGGAAAATTACGGACAGAAAATAAAAATCCAATAAACAGGAAGTTGGAAAATATTTACACACCTATTTTAACTTTTTGTTTAAAATGGAGGAAAGCTGTCTTGGCTGTCAATGTGGTAGCATTGTTAATTGGAGGATTAATGTTTACTCGTTTGGGTTCCGAATTTATGCCTCCGCTTGATGAAGGTTCGATTTTGTTTATGCCGGTGACATTGCCGGATGTGTCCAATTCTGAAGTGAAAAGAATCCTGCAGGTACAAGATCGGTTAATCAAATCAATTCCCGAAGTGGCAAATGTTTTGGGAAAAGCGGGAAGGGCAAATACAGCAACCGATAATAGCCCCGTGAGTATGATTGAAACCATTGTTTTGCTAAAGCCCCGCCAAGAATGGAGAGAAGGAAAAACAAAAGCGGATATTGTCAATGAAATAAATAACAAACTGCAAATACCGGGAGTGACCAACGGTTTTACTCAACCGATTATCAATCGTATCAATATGCTTTCTACCGGAATCAGAACCGATGTGGGTATAAAAATTTATGGGGAAAGCCTAGACACGATTAATGCATTGGCACAAAAAATTAAAATGGCATTGGAAGGTACTTCAGGGGTTAAAGATTTATATGCGGAACCTATTACGGGAGGAAAATACATAGATATTATTCCCAAAAGGGAAGTGATTGGCAGATATGGACTTTCGATCGATGATATTAATACGGTTGTTGAAGCCTCTATTGGAGGAATGAAACTCAGTACAACCATCGAAGGGAGACAGCGTTTTTCCGTAAATGCACGTTATGCACAAGAATACCGAAACAGTATTGATGCCTTGAAAAAACTGCAAGTACAAACAATGCAATTTGGTCCCATTCCATTAGAAACGGTTGCCGATGTAAAAATAAGCGAAGGCCCGCCTATGATAAACAGTGAAAATGCAATGCTTCGAGGGAGTGTTTTGTTTAATGTCCGTGACCGTGATTTAGGAAGCACGGTAAAAGAAGCACAGACAAAATTGAATGAAATGATGACCAAGATGCCCAAAGGTTATTATGTGGAGTGGAGCGGTCAATGGGAAAATCAGGTGAGAGCCAATAAAACGCTGAGTTTGATTCTGCCAATTGTTGTTGTGATTATTTTCCTCATTTTGTACTTCACCTATCATTCGATGAAAGAGGCGTTGATAACAATGATAACGGTTCCGTTTGCATTGATTGGCGGTGTTTTTATGGTCTATTTTTATGGAATTAATTTGTCGGTGGCTGTAGCTGTCGGGTTTATTGCTTTGTTTGGTTTGGCAGTCGAAACGGCTATGTTAATCACAATTTATCTGAATGAGGCAATGAACAAAATGGTTGCCAAATACGGTAACAGCAAAGAAACATTGACAGAAGAAATAGTAAGGGAATACATTATTGATGGTTCGGTCAAAAGGCTAAGGCCAAAACTGATGACGGTTTCGGTTTCATTGTTTGGTTTGATTCCTATTCTTTGGGCTACAGGAACCGGATCGGATGTTATGTTGCCAATCACCGTTCCTCTCATTGGAGGGACTATCACTTCAACGATTTATGTTTTATTAGTAACCCCTGTTGTTTTTGAGATGGTGAAACTTCACGAATTAAAAACAAAAGGAAAAATAAGTCTTATAGATGTTAAAGAGTAAAATTTATATAGCGATAAGTTGTTTGATATTAAGTTTTTACGGAAGTAAAGCTCAAACGCTGACTTTGGATAATGTTTTGGGTATCATCAAAACAAATAATCCGCAACTCAAAATGTATGAAGCCGATATTCAAAGTATGGATGCTCAGGCAAAAGGTGCCCGAAGTTGGATGGCACCACAAGTAGAAACGGGGTTTTTTATGACGCCGTATAACGCCAATCTTTGGAAAGCCAACGAAATGACTCCCGGGATGGGGAATTATATGGTTGGTGTTACCCAAATGATACCTAACGCTTCAAAGCTAAATGCAAATGAAAATTTGATGAAAGCGATGTCATCGGTCGAAAGTGAAAATAAAAATTTCACACTGAACCAATTAAATGCCTTGGCCAAAACCTATTATTACGAAGGGATCATCATCAATAAAAAAATAAAAATCGCCAAGGACAATCTTTTGCTTCTCGATTATATGATAAAAAGTATGGAAATACGCTATCAGTATAATATGGACAAATTGCCGTCTTATTATAAAGCCAAATCGCAATATGCTTCTTTACAGGGAATGATTGTTATGTTGGAAAATGATGCCACACAGCGAAAATATATGCTGAATACTTTAATGGCTCGCGATAAAAAACAGGATTTTGAAATAGATTCCAATTATGAAATTAAGGATTTTAATCTTTTGGAAGCCGATTTGTCTTCGTATATAAATAACCGCAGTGACATTAAGGCTATCGAGAAAACCAAAGACATCAATTCCTTGAAAATCGAGGTGGAAAAGGCGGGAACTAGACCGGAATTTGGCGTAAAATATGACCATATGTTTGCTTTCGGGAATCAGCCACAGCAATTTTCGTTGATGGGAATGGTTACCATCCCGATGTTTTGGTCAACCAAAATGAATAAGGCCAATATGGAAAGTTACCGCATTAAAAACGAAAGTTTGGATTGGCAAAAGCAAATGATCGCCAACGAAGCAAGCGGAATGATAAAAGGGATGAATGCTGAATTTCTGAACTTGAAAAAGCAATATCAAATTTCACAGGACAATATTATTCCGGCTTTAAAACGAAATTATGATACTGCGATTTTGGCTTGGCAAAACAATACCGGAGATTTATTTGTCGCGCTAGAAGCTTGGGAAGCTTTGAATATGTCCCAAATCGATGCTTTGGATAAATTAAAATCGATTTTAACAACGCAGGTAGAAATCGAAAAACAACTTGAAACCGAAAAATTATGAACCGATATTTAAAATTTGCAATATTATTTTTGGTGGTTGTTTCTGTTGGAATTGGAACTTATTTCTTTGCCATAAAATCGAATGATCATTCGGAAATGGAGCATCAAAAAGAGGTTTACACTTGTTCGATGCATCCACAAATTATAAAAGACAAACCGGGAAATTGCCCTATTTGTGGAATGACTTTGGTGAAAAAAATAACCGAAGACCATTCTGAAATAACCGATTCTATAGACAATCTTTTGAAACCCACGGATAATTTTGTTGTTGGGAATTATAAAACTGCAATTGTAAGGGACACGGTTATAAACAGCGAAATCAGTTTGCCCGGAATTGTGGCTTACGATCCCAATTCGGCTGTAAATATAGCCGCGAGAATAAGCGGTAGAATCGAAAAAATGTACATCAATTATAAGTACCAAAAAGTATTGAAAGGGCAAAAAATATTTGAATTGTACAGTCCGGAATTATTGACTGAACAGCAAAATTTTATTTATTTGGTTTCCAATGACAATCAAAACACATCGATTATTAATTCGGCAAAACAGAAATTGTTGCTCTATGGAATGACCAATAATCAGATAAATGCATTGGCTTCCGCCAAAAAAGTAAATCCGATAATTGCCATTTACAGTCCTGCTAACGGAATCATTATCGGAACTGAAAAAATGACTGCTTCCGAAACTCCTTCAATGTCAAATGCAGGTAGTATTACAGAAGCTTTGGAAATAAAAGAAGGTAATTATATCAAAAAAGGCGAAGTGGTTTTCAAGCTGATGAATACCAATAAAGTTTGGGGTGTTTTCAATATTTTGCAAGGATACAACGGTCTCGTTAAAATCAATCAGTCTATTGATATTTCTTCAGAATTGGACGAAAAGAATAGTATTTATGCCAAAGTAAATTTTGTGGAAACACAATTAAACCCAACCGATAAAACCAATAAAATTAGAGTGTATTTGAATAATGCCAATCTAAAATTACCTATTGGTTCAAGGTTGCAAGGTGCTGTACAATTAAATTCCACAAAGGCAATTTGGTTAAGAAAGCAGTCTTTGGTTACTATTGGTGAGAAAAAAGTAGTTTTTGTAAAAATGAATAATGGTTTCAAAACAAAGGCGGTGCAGACAGGGATTGAAATGGATGATTTTGTTCAAATTATTACGGGTATTTCTGTTGGCGATACCATTGCCAAAAACGCACAATATCTAATTGACAGCGAAAGCTTCATTAAAACCGAACAATGATGAAAAAGATACAAAACTATTGTATGGTGCTGATAGTAATTTTGGCATTTATAGGCTGTAATTCCAAAAATAAGGAAAATCATAGTGGACATAAAATGACTGCCGAAGCAATTTTTTATAGCTGTTCTATGGATCCCGAAATAAAGCAGGACAAACCGGGAAAATGTCCCATTTGCCATATGACGTTAGTGCCAGTCAAAAAAAGTGATGAGAGTCCTAACGAAATAAAACTGAGCAAACAGCAAATTCGATTGGGGAATATCAGTACTCAGGCAATTTCAGAAACCCGGAACAGTTTAGAGCAGAATTACACAGGAATACTGACTATCAATCAGGATAAGGTTAATACACTTTCTGCAAGAGCAATGGGAAGGATTGAAAAGCTGTATTTCAAAACAATTGGCGAATATGTCAATAAAAATCAACCTGTATATTCTTTGTACAGCGAAGATATCGCCATTGCAAAGCAAGATTATTTCACTGCTTATAAACAATTGGCTATGCCGGGTGATTTTGGTAAAAATGCCCAAAATATGCTCAAAGCCGCCAAGCAAAAATTATTGTTTTTTGGCTTGACCAATGCTCAGATTGAAAGTATCAAAACCAAAGCTGAGGTTTCTCCATATACCATTTTTTACAGCACATCCAGTGGCTATATTTCTGAAATAATCGCAACCGAAGGCAGTTATATGATGGAAGGTTCGGCAGTGATTAAATTAGCCAATTTGAATACTCTTTGGCTCGAAACTCAGGTAAACGTAAATTATGCCAAAAATGTGCATCTTGGGCAAAATGCCAAAATTACTTTTCCTGATTTTCCTGATAAAACGATTAATGCAGCCGTTTCTTTTATTAATCCTGAAATCAATCCAGATACCAGATTACTTCTAATTCGGTTGGAAATTCCAAATCAGGGTTTACAGTTAAAACCCGGAATGCAGGCTTTTGCAAAATTAACCCAATCCAATCTAAAAGGACTTTTTATACCGATTGATGCAGTAATAAGGGAAGAAAAATCTTCTTATATTTGGGTAGAAAAAACTCCGGGCGTGTTTGAAAACGTGATGGTAGAAACAGGGGCAGAAATAAATGGTTTGATCGAAATCAAATCGGACTTGGATAGTTCAAAGAAAGTTGTCGTGACGGGGGCTTATGCTGTTGACAGTGAGTATAAATTTCGAAAAGGAAGTGATCCAATGGAGGGAATGAAAATGTAATTTTAGAATATAAAAATCGAGCAACAGCGATACTGAAGACCGGTCAACAGCGGAACTGTCTGATAATTTAATATTTTTTATTATGAGAATTCAAAGATTAATTTCGGCAAAAAAAGGATTACTATTGACTATGTTTTTGATGGTAATCTCGTTAAGTGTTGATGCACAAACTAAATCAAATTCCACCCCTGATGAAAAAATTTATATCAATAAAAAGGGTGAAATCTACGATCACGGTTGGAATAAAATAGGATTTATTACCAAAGAAGATATTGTAAAAAATAACGAAGGAAAGACCGTTTATTTTATTGACACAAACGGTAATGTTATTGATTCTAAAGGGAACAAGTTGGGTAAGGCTAAAAAGAATGGTTCGTATTACAATATTAAAGGCGAAAACGTACTTAATGTTGGAAAAACTGAAGGAGAAAAGTGCGAAATACTTGATCCGAAAGGCCATAACATGGGGAATGTACATCAAAATTATAAGCTCCATGCCTGTGCGGCCCATTGCTTAATGTTGGAACAAAAGAACAATATGGAAAAGTCAAAAAAATAATTATTTAACAAATGGTTCGTGTAAAGCGAACCATTTGTTTTTATGATATGCTTGGATTTTCAATAAGACAGCAAAGCTAAAGTTCCGTTTATCAAAAGGATTATTTGTAGCAAAAGCGCGAATATAAATTCGAAAAGAAAACAATCCGATCGCAGAAATAAAGCTGTATTTATGGAAATCAATTTTAAACAACAACATAAATTTAAATGGATAATTTTACTCAAATTATAAAGCAATACAAAAATGATAAAGAGAGTGTTTACAATACTTGGTTTGTTGATAATGATCAAAGATTAAAAGCATTCCGTACTATACGAAGGGGTGTTTTGCAGGTTATTGAAGATATAAAAAATAAAAACTTTCCAAACGATTTTAAAGATAGCAGTTTGGAGTTTGTATTGAATTGTATTGCAGAACAGAAACAGGTTTTTGTTGGTGTGGCGCATCCTTTTTATTGGAAACCCAAATTGCGTATTCCGGATATTTATGAAAACTTAAACAATAAAATTGCTTTTGGCCAATTTCTTGAAAATTGTATCAATGCAAAAACGGAAGAACAAGTTGTAAAAGAGATTGTAAAACTTGATATGCTGAAAATAAAAGGACTTGGTCCCGCAGTGGCAAGTATTTTATATTTTATTCATCCTACTTGGTTTCCTCCTTTTAATACCGCTATCCTAAACGGATTTAATTTTTTGTTCAAGGACAAAAAGAAATTGGGAAGTTGGACAGAGTATTTAAAAATTCGTGCAACGCTTATCGAAACAAACGGCACATATAAAGCTGAATTGTCTAATGATTTAGGAGCTATTGCAGGACTTTGTTTTGAAATTGGGACACAAAAAATGTTAATTGGCAATGATGAATATTTAAGTGAAAATGAACGTAATAAGTTTGAAAAAAATATCGTAAAACGTCAAAAAGAAATTCAGGAAGAAAAGCAGGAGGAAAACTTGCATAGTGAAATGCAATACCATCTATTAAAAATTGGAGCTTCTTTATGTTTTGACGTTACACCGGCAAGCAATGATAAAAGCAAGTCCTTTAATGGTCAAAGTTTTTCATTTATTTCATTGAATAAATTTCCCGAATTGCCCTGTGATAAAGAAACACAAAATACGATTAAACTTATTGATGTGCTTTGGTTTGAAAAAGGGACAAATAATATTATTGGAGCATTTGAAGTAGAGAAAAGTACCAGTATTTATTCAGGTATTTTGCGACTTTCGGATTTGTATTTTAGTATCTCTGATGGCGATGAAGTCTTTTATATTATCATTCCTGATCGTAGGGAAAAAGATGTCATTCAGCAACTAAACAGACCCGCAATAAAAAATTCAAAAATGATTATTAAGTACATTTTGTTTTCAGAATTAAGAGCCAATTGTGATGCCATTTGCAAATTTGGATCTGACCATTCGATAATGGAAAAAATAGCAAAGACAACCTTTCAATAACTTGTTAAATTAATTTTGGTACTAAAAAACCGAGAGTGTCCCAAATTTTGGATGTGGTTTAAAAGTTAAATTTTAACTTTTTTTTGTAGTAATCCATACCGAATCTCCTTAATTTCGTTCCTCTTAAAAATCATAGATGAAATCGACAAAAAGAAGAAGTTTGCGAATGCAAATACCTTTTAAAAAAAGGAGATAACATATATGACCTATAATAAATATTTTTCCCATATATGAAAATAGCAATTGTTTGTTATCCTACATTCGGCGGAAGTGGCGTAGTTGCTACAGAATTGGGTCTCGAATTAGCAAGAAGAGGACACGAAATCCATTTTATAACTTACAGTCAGCCTGTACGCTTAGCATTGTTAAATCCAAATGTGCACTACCACGAAGTAATCGTTCCCGAATATCCTTTATTTCATTTTCAGCCTTATGAATTGGCACTTTCCAGCAAATTGGTCGATATGGTCAAATTGCATAAAATTGAGCTTTTGCACGTGCATTATGCCATTCCTCATGCCTATGCGGGTTATATGGCCAAGCAAATGCTAAAAGACGAAGGAATCGATATCCCGATGGTAACAACGCTTCACGGAACTGATATCACGTTGGTTGGAAATCATCCTTTTTATAAGCCTGCCGTAACTTTTAGCATCAATAAATCAGATTATGTGACTTCGGTTTCCCAAAGTCTGAAAGATGATACGCTGAAATTATTTAATATAAAAAATGAGATTCAGGTGATTCCTAATTTCATTGAATTGGACAAAAGCGATTATGAACCTACGGTTCCTTGTCAACGTTCGGTTATGGCTAATAAAGAGGAGAGAATAATTACGCACATCAGTAATTTTAGAAAAGTAAAACGTATTCCGGATATCATTAAAATATTCTATAAAATTCAGAAAAAAATTCCAGCCAAATTAATGATGGTAGGTGATGGCCCCGAAAAGGAAAAGGCTGAAAAAATGTGCCGTAAATTTGGTATCCAGGATAAAGTGATATTTTTTGGTAACAGTAATGAAATTGACCGAATTTTATGCCTTACCGATTTATTTCTTTTGCCGTCAGAGACAGAGAGTTTTGGGTTGGCGGCACTTGAGGCAATGGCCTGTGGAGTTCCGGTAATTTCAAGTAATTCGGGAGGTTTGCCTGAGGTTAATCTTGATGGAGTTTCCGGTTATCTGAGCGATGTAGGTGAAGTTGAGGAAATGGCTGAGAATGCCCTGGAAATCTTAAAAGAAGATGAGGTTCTTGCCAAATTTAAAAAGAATGCCTTGCATGTAGCCGAAAATTTCGATATCAAAAATATTCTGCCTTTATACGAAGATTTATACCTCAAGGCGATTAATAAATACAAATAGTAGCAATTCGATTGCTGATTTTTGGAGCAGAAACATAAGGAATTTTTGTAAATATGGGTCCCCGTTTTTCGTTTCAATTCCCGATCAAGAAAAACTACGACAAAAATGCCTTGTTTTTCTAAATCGGGAGATTTCCACTTCAACCGGGGCTAATGGCAAGCAATTGTGATTTTTTGGAATCAATTTTAAATTGGTTTCAACTATAGTCAACAGTTTCAACAGTTTCAACAGTTGGAAGTAATTATCAAAAATCCATCTTTTAAGCATTTGCAAAAGATGGATTTTTTGCTTTAATTGTTCTGTTTTAAGTGAATAAAAATACGATTTGTATCGATTTTCAAGTGAATTATTGTGAAATATTACCAGTTTATAATTTTTAGTTTAATTCATAAAACTTACATTTGCGGAAAACTTTAAAACAATGGCAGGAAATAGTTACGGAACACTATATAGAATAACAACTTTTGGAGAATCACACGGTGAAGCACTAGGCGGAATCATTGATGGTTGTCCTGCAGGAATCCAACTTGATTTTGATGCAATTCAATTGGAAATGTCAAGAAGAAAGCCTGGTCAATCTGCGATAGTTACCCAAAGAAAAGAACCGGACGATGTTCAGTTTTTATCGGGGATTTTTGAAGGAAAAACTACAGGAACACCAATCGGATTCATCATTCCAAATACCAATCAAAAATCAGACGATTATTCCCATATCAAAGACAATTACAGACCAAGTCATGCCGATTACGTATATGAAAAAAAATACGGAGTCCGCGATTATAGAGGAGGAGGTCGTAGTTCGGCGCGTGAAACAGCGAGTAGAGTAGTGGCGGGAGCGATTGCCAAACAAATGCTTTCTGATATTAAAATAACTGCCTATGTTTCGGCTGTAGGTCCTCTTTCTGTAGATACTCCTTACCAAGAATTAGATTTTACCAAAATCGAAAGTAATCCTGTGCGTTGTCCGGATGAAGCGATGGCCGAGACAATGGAGGATTATATCAAACAAATTCGTAAAGAGGGTGACACTGTGGGTGGTGTGGTCACTTGCGTAATTCAAAATGTACCTGTTGGACTTGGAGAGCCTGTATTTGATAAATTACATGCCGAACTTGGAAAAGCAATGCTGTCAATCAATGCCGTAAAAGGTTTTGAATTTGGAAGCGGTTTTGAAGGTTCTAAAATGAAAGGAAGCGAACATAACGATTTATATAATCCTGACGGAACTACACAAACCAATCGTTCAGGAGGAATTCAAGGAGGAATCAGTAATGGAATGGATATTTATTTCCGTGTGGCTTTCAAGCCTGTGGCTACCTTAATGCAAAAACAGGAATCATTAGATAATCAAGGAAATATTACCGAAATGACAGGAAAAGGACGTCACGATCCATGTGTTGTCCCTCGTGCTGTGCCTATCGTTGAAGCTATGGCTGCTATTGTTTTGGCCGATTTTTATCTTTTGAATAAAACCTATTAATAATTGCAAAACCCGCTCAGTATTTTAACGAGCTAAATACTGAGATTTAACCTTGAAATCTATTAAATGAATACAAAAACCACTGAAAAAGCATCGTTTTTAAAAGGTCTTACAGGACAGATTTTATTGGCAATGCTTTTTGGCGCCATTTTGGGTGTTATCGTTCACAATTCTGTTGAAGCTGAAAGTGCACAGGAATTCAGCAATAAAATTAAAATGTTGGCCACTATTTTTATTAGATTGGTTCAAATGATTATAGCTCCATTGGTTTTTACAACTTTGGTTGTTGGAATTGCTAAGCTAGGAGATGTGAAAACAGTTGGGCGAATAGGAGGGAAAGCTTTGGCGTGGTTTTTTACTGCTTCATTTATTTCATTGTTGATCGGGATGTTGTATGTTAATTTATTGCAACCTGGAGTTGGCTTGAATCTGCCAAGTGTTGATATGTCTGCTGTTTCAGATGTTACGGGGAAAACTCAAAGTTTGTCTTTTGAAAATTTTATAGAGCATATTGTTCCTAAAAGTCTTTTTGAGGCAATGGCAACCAATGAAATTTTACAAATTGTAATTTTTTCTATTTTCTTTGGATTATCGGTCGCTTCAGTTGGAGATTATGCAAAACCAATAACAGATTTTTTGGATAGAACTTCACATGTTGTTTTGAGAATGGTTAATTATGTGATGAAGTTTGCTCCAATTGGTGTTTTTGGTGCGATTGCGGGAGTTTTTGCTGTTCGCGATTTTCAGGAATTGGCAATTACTTATTTCAAATTTTTCGGTTCATTCTTGATTGGTATTGGTACACTTTGGGCGGTATTGTTTGTTGTAGGAGTACTTTTCCTTGGAAAAAGAATAAAAGAATTAATGAAACGTATTGTTAGTCCATTAATTATTGCTTTCAGTACGACCAGTTCAGAGGCAGTTTTCCCGAAATTAACTGAAGAATTGGAACGATTTGGGGTTAAAGATAAAATTGTTTCTTTCATGCTGCCGTTGGGATATTCTTTTAATTTGGATGGAAGTATGATGTATATGACTTTTGCGGGTATTTTTATCGCACAGGCATACGGAATACATTTGGATTATCCTACTCAATTTACAATGCTTTTTGTATTAATGCTTACCAGTAAAGGTATTGCTGGAGTACCGAGAGCTAGTTTGGTAGTTGTTGCCGCTACTTGTGGAATGTTTAAAATACCGATCGAAGGTATTGCCTTGATATTGCCAATTGATCATTTTTGTGATATGTTTAGAAGTGCCACAAATGTTTTAGGAAATGCTTTGGCAACTTCGGTAGTTGGTAAGTGGGAAGACAATAAGGAAAAATGAAATAAATAAAAGAAATTTAAGCTCTTTTTTGACTGTAATGGTAAAAGCAGTTACAATTTTAATGTAACTGCTTTTTTTTATCATATCTGTGTGAATTTTTTTAAATATTCTCAGTTTTAATGTGATATATCAATAGATTATAATGTATATTTGGGAAATGTAATTACTATTTATGTCCCAAATGAGAGTAGTTTTATTTATTCTTTTATGGTTTAATTTTTTTGGCTGTACAATAATCGGCCAAACGAAATTGCCTATAAAGGATGAAATACATAAATTAACTTCACGAGCAACCAAACTGCGACAATCTGGTGATTTTGAAAAATCTTTACTGGTTTCAAGATTGGCTTTACGGAAATCGATCGCTATTCGTGATAATGCCCTCATTGCTGAAAACTATAATAATGTTGCGGCTAACTATAATGACTTAGTCGAATTTGACAAGGCAATTTTCTACTACAATAAGGCCTTAAATTACGCTAATTTTACTCAAAACGATACCATAAAACAAAGGGTTAATAATAATCTTGGAAATGTCTATTGTTTTGAAAAAAAGAGATACGAAAAAGGAATTCAATATTATAGAAAAGCACTCCAATACAGTGAGAAAATAAAGGATTCTGCCCAAATGGCTTTTACCAATTTAAATATAACTTGGGCCTTTTTTGATATTGGAAGATTTAATGAGGGAGAAAAGAGTTTAAAAATGATTAATTCCTATTATCAGAAGCATCACAATGATTTGATTATTGTGATACTTAACATGCTTAATGGGATGTATTACAATTTTAAGAATCAGGACGAGCAAGCCAAATTGTATTTTGAAGAAGCAATCCGATTGGGGAAAAAGCTAAATGAAAAGTCAGATTTATCCTTTTCACATTTAGAATATTCAAAGTTTTTATTGAAGCGAAAAGAATATAAAAAGGCTTATGAAAACTTGGAATTGTACACAACGCTCAATGATGAAATTTATGCCGAAGAGAAATTGGAAAAAGCAAATGTACAAGGAATCAATCTTGAATTGGATGAATATAAAAGGACAATCGATAAAATTGAAAATGAAAAGGACCTGCAATATCAAAGTTTAAAAAAATCAAGAATTATTGTGTTACTTTTCATAATAGCCATTTTTGTTTTGTTGCTTTTTCTGAATTCCCTGATAAAAAATAATAAGTTTAGATTGAAAGCTAATGCCGATCTCATGGCAGCCAATAAAGAATTAATAATAGCTAATCAAAAAGCGGAAGAATCTTCTATTCTGAAAACCCAGTTTGTTTCTACTATAAGTCACGAATTAAGGACGCCTTTGTATGGAGTCGTTGGGATTGCTGATTTGTTGCTGGAGGAGCACAAAGAGCTTGCTTCTAGTCCGCATTTAAATTCTTTAAAATTTTCAGCGCGTTATTTATTGTCTTTGGTTAATGATATTTTGCAAATCAATAAGATTGAGGAAAATAAAATTATCCTTGAAAATTTCACTTTTAATTTGGCTGATGAATTTTATATGATAAAGAATTCATTGTCTTTTATTTCTAAAAAAAATAACAATGAAGTCCATATTAAAGTAGATCCTTCAATTCCGGAAAGCTTGATTGGTGATAAACTTCGGTTTGCTCAAATCCTTATGAATTTAGTAAGTAATGCATTGAAGTTTACCAAAAATGGGGAAGTATACATTGTTGCTAAACAGCTTGAAGTACAAGGCAAGATGCATTCTATAGAAATTAAGGTTGCTGATACCGGAATAGGTATTGCGCCTTTAGATCAGGAAAAAATATTTGACAAATTTGTTCAGGTAGGTAGAAAAGAAGTCGATTATCAGGGGACAGGTCTTGGATTACCGATAGTAAAAAGGTTGTTAGAACTATTTGGTAGTGAGATAACTGTTGAAAGTCAAATAGGTAAAGGGACGACTTTTACTTTTTGTATCAATTTTGAGTGTAATGAGGTGAGAACTATCGAAATCATTAATAATATTCAAATCGATTTGACATCCAGCCAAGTATTCAATGTGCTTATTGTTGAGGACAATCGCATTAATCAGCTGATAACTAAGAAAATTATAGAGAAGAATAACTATTCCTGTGTGGTGGTTGATGATGGTTTTAAGGCTTTGGAAATTTTGGAAAAAGAAGAATTTGACGTCATTTTGATGGATATTAATATGCCTTTGATGAATGGATTTGAAACTTCCAGAAGAATAAGGGAAAAAGGTATGGAAACTCCAATAATTGCATTGACAGCTTTTGATAAAAACGAAATTTCCGAAGAAGCAATCCGATCAGGGATAAATGATATTATTATAAAACCTTTTGAAGCGATTCAGCTGTTCAAAATCATTAATTGTCTTATTTTAAAAACAAAAAGCGTTGTTTGATAGCAACGCTTTTTTTATTTGAGATTTTATTGTCTATTTGACAGTAATAGATTTTAGTTCTTTCTTTTTACCATTGTTTTTTTTGTCAATAGTAACATTCAGGATACCATCTTTGTAGGAGGCTTCTATTTTGTTTTCATCTGCATTATCTGGAAGGCTGAAAGATCTATAGAAAGATTGGTAATTAAATTCTTTTCGAACATAATCATCTTTTTTGTTGGATTCTTTTTTTTCTTCTTTTTCAGCAGAAATGATTAGGGTTCTGTGATCGACTTCAATTTTAAAGTCTTCTTTTTTTAAACCTGGAGCAGCAAGTTCAATTTCAAGTTTTAAGTCAGTTTCTTTTAAATTGACTGATGGTAAATTCACTCCAATTGCTGAGATATTTCTGTCTGCCCAATCAGTAATATCTCTTGTGAAAAAATCTTCAAATAGAGGATTTACCAACTTGCTTACAACAGATGGAAATGATCCATCTCTTTTAATTAAGGTTCCCATGATTTGAATTTTTTTATAATTTTTTACATTTTTAGTTAAAAAAAAATCTATATCAAATTTACTTAAAATATGGAGTTATAATGCTGATATTTATCATGTTATCTAAAAAAAACACATTTTAACGTAAAGTTAAAATGTGTTTTTTTACAATTGCAGAATCAAATGAAGAACGTTTAATACCAACGTTTTTTGTTCTGTTTTGATGTTGCAGATTTTCTTGATTTATTTTTACTTCCACTTCGATTTGAATTCTTCTGTGGTGTTGAATTATCGGTAGGACTTCCGGAATGCCAAGGATAAGGATGGTCATTAATGGTTTTAACATCGACTTTTATTAATCTTTGAATGTCTTTCCAATAGTCTTTTTCATCTTTACTGCAAAAAGAAATGGCAATTCCTCCATTTCCTGCTCGGCCGGTTCTTCCAATACGGTGCACGTAGGTTTCTGGAATATTAGGTAAATCAAAGTTAATTACATAAGGTAATTGGTCAATATCGATACCACGGGCAGCAATATCTGTAGCTACAAGAACACCAACTTCTTTGTTCTTAAAAGCGTCAAGAACTCGTTGTCTGGTGTTTTGAGATTTATCTCCGTGAATGGCTTCGGCAGGAATCTCTCTCTTTCTAAGGGCTTTTACCACGTTGTCTGCGCCATGTTTTGTTCTAGCGAAAACAAGGACATCTGATAAATTTTCATTTTTTATCAAATGGTATAGTAAGTTTCGTTTTTCTCCCTTTTCAACAAAATAAATGCGTTGTTCTACTGTTTCGGCAGTTGACGAAACAGGCGTTACCGTAACAGTTTCAGGATCTGTAAGAAACATTTCTGCCAATTCTCTGATGGCTATTGGCATTGTAGCAGAAAAGAAAAGGGTTTGTCTGTTTTTTGGTGTAAGTTTTACAATTTTTTTGACATCATTTACAAAGCCCATATCCAGCATTTGATCGGCTTCATCAAGAACTAGAGTATGCAAATGGTTCAAATCGATGAAACCTTGCTTGTGTAAATCTAATAAACGCCCCGGAGTTGCAATCAATATATCGATACCTTCTTTTAAAACATCTACTTGTGGATTTTGGGAAACACCTCCAAAGATGGTCAGTTGTGTCAGATTGGTATATTTACCGTAAGTGTCGAAACTTTGCCCAATTTGAACGGCCAATTCTCTTGTAGGGGTAATAACAAGCGCACGAATTACTTTCTTTTTTTTGGATGATCCTACAATACGGTGTAATTGATGTATAATTGGTATGGCAAAAGCGGCTGTTTTTCCTGTTCCGGTTTGAGCGCAACCTATTAAATCTTTTCCTGCTAATACAATAGGTATGGATTGTTTCTGAATAGGTGTTGCTTCTGTGTAGCCTTCTTCAAATACGGCTCTTTGTATACTTTTTGAAAGTGATAAATCTTCGAATAACATATATTTTTGATATTAAATATCTTGTATTAAGTACATAGATAAGCCAGCAAAGATAGTGTTATTTTTGAGTTTCTAAGTTTTTAGCTAAGCTCTTAAGGTTTATTGTTTAATTGTTTAAATGTTTAGGGGCTTAATTATTTAAAGTTTGTTTTTTGCCTTTTGCCCTTTGCTCTTTGTTTTTAAACTGTAATTGAATTTTGCGCTTTCATAAAATCGGTAACCAAGTAACCTATTAGTTTTCCAATCAAATGGTTATTTTTATCTTCACCTAGTGCTGGAGCTCCTTCAGCAATATGTAAATAGGCGGCATTTTTATTTTTTCCGAAATAATAAACGAACTGACGTAACTCTTCAATCGAAAATCCACTTAAAGTCATTGCACTACTGGCTATATTAGGAATAGCATCCAGATCAATTTCAATTCCGTAAGAATCATTTTTAATAAAATCATGAGCATTTACCATTTCCTGGGTAAAGTCTTTCTCTTTTCGAATATTGACACTGTCGTAAGTATTGTATCGAACTCTGTCTTCAATTTTCTTAATAATATCCAAAACACTTTTGGAAGTATAATTTTCATGTAAACCAAAAATGAAGTACTTTTTCAAGAAACCTTCTTCAAAGGCGTATGAAAAACCGTTTCCACTGTGGCGTCCTTCCAGAATCCTGAAATCAGAATGCGCATCAAAATTAACGGCATTTATGGCCTTTCCTTTGGCAAGCGCAGCACCTTTTATGTTTCCGTATGCGTTGTTGTGTCCTCCGCCAACAACGATTGGAATTTTACCGCATTGTATGATTTTGAAGATGATATGGGAAACTTCTTTGTCGATTTTTTCCACCAATCGACTTAATTTGGAGCGGTCATCAATATCATTGAAGTCAAGATTTTCGACTTCTTTCATTTCTTGTGTTACGTTGAGTTTACCCAAAACAATGATTTGACTGCCTTTTGAAAACCTATTGTGTTGAATATTGGCTATGCTTTGAATGGCACTTTCCCAAGCCGATGCTGCTCCGGGTCTGCCGTAATTTGCCCTTATACCAATGTCTTCCGGGATGCCAAATAAGACAAATTTGGCTTCGCTCGATTTCATAAAATCAAGAGGATCAGTGTTCTTTGGAATTGTGAGTATTTTTTCGCCAAATTTAATTTCGCCACTTCTGTGATTGGTTATTTTGGCTAGATCGTTTACTGTAAGTGTGATAATTTTTTCCATAAAAAAAATATTTCCCAAAAATAATATAATTGTATGAAGTTGCGTTATTGATATTATTAAATTTGTAAAAAAAGCAAAATATTTTAACATGGAAAATCAAAAAAACAATCAAAGTCTTAAAGCTGTAATTGCAGTTTTGGCTATTTTATTAGTAGGTAGTTTAGTTTATATTTTCAAAATGTCTTCTGATGTTGAAACTGTACAAGCAGAAGTTGTAAAAGTTGGGTCTGAAAAAGAATCTGTTATGAAAGATTTGCAGGATCTTAAAGCAACTTATGACGCAGCTATCGCAGAAAACACATCAATGTCTGAGGAATTAATTCAGGAAAGAGACAAAGTGGTTAACTTGATGGAGGACCTAAAAAAATCAAATGGTGATTTGTCAAAATATAAAAGTCAAGTTAAAACCATGCAAAAACACATGAGTGAATTGATGAAAGAAAATGAAAGTTTGAGAAACCAGAATGTAACTTTGACTACACAACGTGATAGCACTGTTACTGTTTTGGGTGAGCAGAAGAAATTCAATGAGGTTTTAGTTGGACAAAATGAAGAATTATCAAAAACAGTTGAAAAAGGAGCTAAATTATCAATTTTAAACCTGCAAACAGCTGCTTATAAATTAAGAAGCTCTGGAAAAGAAATTGCTACAGATAAAGCCAGTAGAGCTGATATTTTAAAAATTAGCTTTACAATTGCTGAAAATTCAATTGCTAAATCAGGAGATAAAGATTATTATGTGCAGGTAATTGATAGTAAAAACAACGTATTAGGAGAAGCTAAAACAGTTAATTTTGGATCAAAAGAATTGTCTTATAGTTTTATTTCCAGCGTAAAATATGAAAATAAAACAGTTCAAGTTTCTCAAGATTTGCCTGGGAAAAATTTTGAAAAAGGAGTATATTCTGTAAATGTATTTGATAAAGATCAAATGGTGTCTTCGACTAATTTTACTTTGAAATAATAGAAGTTAGAACTACACAAACAAAAAGAGCGATATTCAGAAGAATGTCGCTCTTTTTGTTTTGGATTAAAGTATTAATTTAAAACTTTTCCATTCAGAATTACGCTGTCTATTAAATTGCTGCCAAAAGCATAAGGGAGTTGATAATAAGAAGGAATAGGCTTTGTAATTATTAAATTGGCTTTTTTGCCTTTGGTTATGCTTCCGTGTGTTTGAGAAATCCCCATTGCATAAGCACCGTTTATAGTTGCAGCATTTATGGCTTCTTCAGGAGTCATTTTCATTTTGATACAGGCTGTGGCAACCACAAGATTCATATTTCCCGATGGAGTAGAACCCGGATTAAAATCGGTAGCAAGTGCGAGAGGAAGTCCTGCCGAAATCATTTCACGTGCCGGTGTGTAAGGGATACTTAAAAAATAAGAACAAGAAGGTAAGGCTACAGGCATTGTTTCTGTTCCTTTTAAAACTTCAATATCTTCTGGATTCATAATTTCGAGATGATCGACAGAAAGTGCGTTAAATTTAACCCCAGCCTGAATTCCGCCGATAGAATTAAACTGATTGACATGAATTTTTGGCTTTAAGCCAAATCGAATCCCTGCTTCCATGATTTGTTCGGTTTCTTCGACCGAAAAATAGCCTGTTTCGCAGAATGCATCAACAAAATCGCCCAATTTGTTTTTGGCAATTTCAGGAAGCATTTCGTTAATGATTAAATCAATATACCCTTTTTTATTTTCTTTGAAAACAGTAGGAAAGGCGTGAGCTCCCAGAAAAGTAGCTTTTATGGTTATCGGATAGTTTTTTGATAATTGTTGAATGACACGAAGCATTTTTAGTTCTCCTTCAACCGTGAGTCCGTAACCTGATTTTATTTCGACTGCCCCAGTTCCTAACAGCATTATTTCTTCAAGGCGTTCTTTGGATTGGTTGTAAATGTCTTCTTCTGATGTTTCGTTCAGTTTTTTTGCCGAATTTAGGATTCCGCCTCCTCGATTGGCGATTTCCTCATAGGTCATTCCGTTAATTCGGTCAACAAATTCTTGTTCGCGATTTCCTGCATACACAATATGTGTGTGACTGTCACACCAAGAGGGCAATACCATTTTTCCGGCAGCGTCAATTGTTGTATCAACGGTAATTTTAGGTAAATCATCCATCGAACCAAAATCAATAATGATATCGTCTTTTAAAAGCAAAAAGGCGTTTTTGATTGTTGGTAAAACAGCCATTTCGACTCCTGAAACTTTTAAAATGGAATTTTCCCGAACTTGTAAAAGCTCTTTGATGTTAACGATTAATGTTGTCATTTACTCGGATTATTCAGAAACGGTAATTTCGAACATTTTACTCCAGTTTTTACCAGTTACAAAAATAGTTTTGGTTTTAGGATTGTAAGCAATTCCATTTAAAACATCATCTTGGGTTATATCTTTCATAAATTTGCGAAGACCAGACATATTTAATATTCCTTCAACAGCTCCTGTGGTTGGGTTTACAACAGCAATCGCATCTTTAGTCCAAACGTTAGTATAGATTTTTCCATTGATCCATTCCAATTCATTAATGGCTTTTATTTTAGAATCTCCTGAATATACATTGATGTAGTCTATCATTTTTTGTGTTTCAGGATCCATTTTCCAAATTTTTTCTGTTTTATCAGTTTGGTAAATGTATTTTCCATCGTTTGTCATTCCCCAACCTTCAATATCTTTATCGTAAGTGAATGTTTTTTCTAGTTTCATGGTTTTGGCATCATATATAAAACCTGTTTTTTCCTGCCAGGTCAATTGAAACAATTTGCCGTTTATAAAAGTGATTCCTTCTCCAAAATACATTGAGTCTAAATTAATCTGTTTAAAGATTTTCCCTGTTTTGTAATCGTATTTTCTAAAATAGGACTTTCCTTTTAATCCAGTGCTTTCGCATAAAGTATCATTATGAAACTCAAATCCTTCTGTGAAAGACGCAGTATCATGAGGAAAAGTGTTTATGATTTTGTAGTTTAATAATTTTGGGGTCACATTCGAAACGATTTCTATTCTAGCGGTCGCTTCAGAGTTGTCACCACCAAAATAAACCAAAGCTTTTAGGTATTGGTAGCCCAATTTTAGATTATTCAACTTGAAGTCTAATTTTGCATTTCCTTTTTTGGTACCCACTTTTTTGTCGTTTACATAATAGATTATGCTGTCGATTTCTTTAGAATTTGGGTTTAAAATACCTAATGAAAGTGCGTCTCCAGCTACATAATGTTGTTTGTAATTGGAATTATCGAAGGTAAATATAGAATTTTCACCTTTTTTTGTGTTTCCACAATTCGTTAAAGAGATTCCTAATAAAATGAAAAATAGGAAGTTATAGTTTTTCATGTTTTTTGATTTTTAAAAAGCCAATATACAACGATAATTTTAAGGGGCAAAGGACTTGCGAAAATATAAAAAGGTTGTATATTTGCACCGGCAAGTCCTACACGACCAGCTCCTGCTGACTCCCCCAGGATGGGAACATAGCAAGGGTACGTGGTTGAGCGGTGCGATGTAGATCGCTTGCCATTTTTTCTTTTTTTTAAATCCAAGAATTATTCAAATGTGGTCTTCCTTCGGGAGGATTTTTTTATTTTTATCCCATAGCAATTGCAAAAAGCAAATTTCAAAAGGCAATTGGAAAACTTATAACTCATAATTCAAAATAATGGATAAAGTAGTGTTAATTACAGGAGCATCGTCAGGAATTGGGAAATCTATTGGGGAATTTTTGCATCATAAAGGATTTGTGGTGTATGGAACGAGCCGAAATCCGGAGCGTGTTCTAAATTCGGTTTTTCCTTTGATTGCTTTGGATGTAAGAAATACCGATTCTATTCATTCGGCTGTCGCCAAAGTAATTGCATCCTCGGGAAGGCTTGATGTTGTGATTAATAATGCAGGAGTTGGTATTACGGGGCCTTTGGAGGAAATTCCAATGGAAGAAATCAAAAACAACTTTGAAACCAATTTTTTTGGTCCAATCGAAGTGATGAAATCGGTTTTGCCACAAATGCGTTCACAAAAATCCGGACTAATTATCAATATAACATCAATTGCCGGATATATGGGATTGCCTTATCGCAGTGTTTATTCGGCTTCAAAAGGTGCTTTGGAATTAATAACTGAAGCTTTGCGTATGGAAGTAAAATCATTTGGAATCAAAATTACCAACATTGCTCCGGGGGATTTTGCCACCAATATTGCTGCGGGTCGTTTTCATGCTCCGGTAACAAAGGGTTCTGCTTATGAGGTTTCCTATGGAAATAATTTGAAAACCATGAATGAGCATGTGGACAGCGGAAGTAATCCAAACGAAATGGCCGAAGCGGTTTATGCTGTGATGCAAAATTCAAATCCTAAAATTCACTACAAAGTGGGGGCTTTTATGCAAAAGTTTTCTATTGTTTTAAAACGGATTTTTCCTGATAAAGTATATGAAAAAATGCTGATGAATCATTATAAGCTTTAGAAGTTAGAAATTAGAGATTAGATTTTTCCGAAATCGAAATCGTAATTGTTATTGTCATTGAATTTGTCATTGTTATTGAAATTGATTTCGTAATTTTGCACCTAATTTTTTAAACACACAATTAAATAGAAGTATATTATGAAATTTTTTATTGATACAGCTAATTTAGCTCAAATTAAAGAAGCACAGGCATTAGGTGTTTTGGATGGAGTTACTACAAACCCATCTTTGATGGCTAAAGAAGGAATTACAGGGAAAAACAACATTTTGAAACATTATGTTGATATCTGTAATTTGGTTGATGGTGATGTAAGTGCTGAAGTAAATGCGGTTGATTACGACGGAATGATTAAAGAAGGGGAAGAGTTGGCTGATTTACACGATCAAATCGTAGTTAAATTACCAATGACAAAAGAAGGAGTAATGGCTGCTAAATATTTCTCTGATAAAGGAATTAAAACGAATGTTACGTTAGTATTCTCTGCAGGTCAAGCGTTATTGGCTGCCAAAGCTGGTGCTACTTATGTTTCTCCATTCATTGGTCGTTTAGATGATGTTTCCACTGACGGTTTAGCTTTGATTGAAGAAATCAGAGAAATCTATGATAATTACGGTTACGAAACTCAAATTTTGGCTGCTTCAGTTCGTCATACAATGCATATTGTAAACTGTGCTAAAATTGGTGCTGATGTTATGACAGGTCCATTATCTGCTATCACCGGATTATTAAAACACCCATTGACAGATATCGGTTTGGCTCAATTTATTGCTGATTTCGAAAAAGGAAATAAGTAATTCAGATCGCAGAATTCAGATTTTAGAATTCAGATTGAAACGATAAAAAAAAGTCCCATTTCAGTACGAAATGGGGCTTTTTTTTATGATTAAGTTCTATTAGAAGTCATACCCGACAGGTTTTTAAAACCTGTCGGGTCTAAAATAAAAAATCCCATTTTACTATTTTAGCAAAATGGGATTTTGTTTTTTATTTCAGAAATCTAAAATCTTAATGTCCTCCAGCTACTTTTTTGTCAAAATCAATACCGTGAGCTCTTAAGATTTGGCTTACTTTCCAAGCATAGAATGCTAGATAAGCGAAGCAAATGACACCTACAACATAACTAGATTGTATTCCGATAATTTCGGCAATTTTCCCTTGGAAAACGCTCACAAAACCACCTCCCATAATCATCATGATAAGGAAGCTACTTCCTTGGCTAGTGTGTTTTCCTAATCCGCTTACAGCCAATGTAAAGATACAAGGCCAAAGAGTGCTACAGAATAAACCAACACTTGTAAAAGCATAAACACTTACCATTCCTGAAGTTGTAATACCGATAGCTGTTGCAGCAATACCACAGAAAGAGAAAATTAGTAGCATTCTGGCCGGATTTCCTTTACTCGCCATATCTGCACCAATTAATACTAAAATAACTAATGCATAGATGTAAAAAGGAGTCAAATCGTGGTTTGCAATAGCGTTTACCGCCAAAAACACCCCAAAAGCCAAATAAGGCGCAACAAAACGTAATATTTTTAACAGGCTCATGTCTTCAGTAAAAGCTTCAACAGCTCCAGTCCAACGGCCAATCATTAAACTAGCCCAGTATAAAGAGATGTAAGGAGCAACATCTTTGGTCAAGAATCCTAATTTTGATTCCATATAAGCAGGTAAATTACTTGCTGTAGATACTTCAACTCCTACATATAAAAAGATAGCAATCATCCCCATAACCAATTGTGGGTACTGTAAAGCTGATTTTTTTACGGATATTTTGTCATGAGAATCATCTTCTTCAACTAATTCAGGTCTTTCTGGTAATGATGAGAATTTCAATAAAATTCCAACTATTAAAAAAGCAAGTCCTAAGATTAGGTAAGGAATTTTAACGCTTTCAATACTTGCGGTAGTATTTTCATTTGCATTAGAACCAAAAATGGCAAAACTTACAATTAATGGTCCAATTGTAGTACCGAAATTATTGATACCACCTGCCAATGTCAAACGTTGAGAGCCTGTTTTAATTGGTCCTAAGGCAATCGCCAATGGATTGGCTACCGTTTGTTGCAATGAAAACCCTAATCCTACTATAAAAAGACCTGCCAACATTAATGGAAATGACCCTGTATTGGCAGCGGGATAAAATAAAAGCGTTCCTAAAGCAGAAATAAATAATCCTACTGATAATCCGTTTTTGTAACCTATTTTGTTTACTAAGTCTTCTTTTATTACAACTGAAATCCCCATGTAAATAAGCGAACCAACGGTATAAGCGATATAGAAAGCAAAAGCCACTAATTGACTTTCTCCTTGTGTTAAATCGAATGCTTTTTTGAAAACGGGAATTAAAATGTCATTACTTGCAGCCACAAATCCCCAAAAGAAGAAAACGCTAGCTAAGGGGATGAACTGTCCCCAGTTGGTTTTTGAATTTTCTGTACTCATAATTTTTTAAAATTTAATTTTTTTGGTTATTATTAATTTTTTGATGCTGCAAGACTGTAAATATATTTCTTACCGATTTTAAAAAAAAATTTTCCGTTATAAAGTTTTTTACTTTTATATAAACGACATCATTTCGTCAACAAATGACTCTTTTATTACCTTTTTATTAAAGAAAAATCGATGTAGGACTGAGCTTTGAGTATAAAAAATAAGTCGTTTTTAATAGGCGAATAAGTGTAAAAAACACATTAAAAACTTGAAGTGTAGTGATTGTTTTCTATAGTTTAGTCTATATAAGTGTTGTAACAAAGTGTAGCTTTTTAGAGGGATTTTATTCTAAAATTTTACTTTTAACTTCTTTGTTGTAATTTCGACCTATAGGGATGTTGTGTGTTAAAATTTGTATTCTGTTTCCTTCTATGGATTTTACTTTATTTAAGGCGATAGTATAGGATTTATGGATACGCATGAACCTGTCTGCGGGTAACTCTTCGGTTAGGGAACTTAACGATTTGTGGGTGATATAAGTTTTTTCGGGAGTGACTACTTTTATGTATTCTTTCATTCCTTCTATAAAAAGAATCTCATCAATATTGATTTTGACCATCTTTTTATCCACTTTTATAAAAATGTGTGGTTCAACGCGATGGTTATCAATTTTGATATTGTTTTTTAAATTATGTTCGGCTTCGATTTTGTGGATACATTTTATAAATCGAGGCAAGGGGATTGGTTTAACCAAATAATCTAATACCTCCAAATCATAACTTTCGGCAGCAAATTCCCTGAAAGCTGTTGTAATAATGATTCGGGTTTTGTTTTCAAGCAAACGAATTAATTCAAATCCGGTCATCATTGGCATGTCGATATCCAGAAACACAGCATCGACATTATTTGAATTAATAAAGTCCAGTCCCTCCAATGAATTATTGAAAGTAGCAATAACCTCAAAGTCCGAAAAATTCTCAAAATAATTGAGTAATACTTTTATGGCTAATGGTTCATCATCAATTAATACGCATTTAATCTTCATTGTGTAAAGGGATTTGTATTTTGATAATATAAAAATTGAATTTTATCATTTGTTGGATGACGAAATTGTTCTTAAAAATTAGTTTTAGCCTCTTTTTGGTGTTGGATAAACCAATTCCTTTTTTAGATTTTAAAGGTGGTGAAATTACAAAATTATTTATTATTTCAAATTCGAGCTTGGAATTTACAACTCTGAAGTTGATTTTTATTTTGAGGTTTTTATTATTTGCACCTCCGTGTTTAAAGGCATTTTCTATCAGTGAAATAAACAATAATGGAGGGATTTTTATATTGTCTAGATCGGATTCAATATTAATACTGACTTCCACATTTTGAAACCGGAGCTTTTCAATCTCTATATAACTTTGGATATAATCGATTTCCTTTATTAAAGGAACAAATTGGCTATCTTCAATGTCATACAATACATATTCCATCAAATTGGAAAGCTTAATAATAACATTGGGCACTTTGTTTGACGATTCCAGCGACAAAGCGTATAAATTATTCAAGGTGTTGAAGAAGAAATGAGGTTGAATCTGATTTTTTAAATATTTCAACTTGATTTTATTTTGATTCTCCAATATCGCTTTGTTACGGTCTCTTTCCCTTAGCCAGGTTAACATTAAATAGAAAGAAGATGCAATTGCAAGCACATAAATTTCCCCAATAGTAACGGCAACAATGTGGTTAAGTTCAAAAGGGGTGTAATCCTTGTTGGCTTCGGGCCAAATATTCTTAGAGATTATGTAATAGTAGAGTCCGGTTTTTAACAAATAAAAGACAGCCAAGCTGGCTAAAAGTGAAAACGCGTATTTGATGTATTTGGATTTTAATACAAACATTGGGATCAATACCAATATATTGAAATACACAATAGGGATGTGGAGTGCATATTCCAATAAGTTTGATTTGAATGAGTACTTATAATCGTTAAAATAAGCTCCCCAACGCAAAAAGTTAAGAAAAAACCAGATTACCCAAAACCATACGTGGTTTATGAGTTTGATTTCGAAGTTTACTTTTTTCATAATACTATTTCAGGCATTTGAATATAAAATCAAACCAATGCCGTTTTGGTTATGCAACAATAATCATTTTGTTATTAAAAAAAGCATTTTAATAAAAAAAATATTGTGATATATGAAGAACAGCTTAAAAAATATTATAGAAAACGTTTTCGAAAAACACATTATTGATTAAAAGATGTCGTTGGTTTAAAAAACAATGCTGTTGGTTTAATTTTTTTTTTTAGGAAATACCATCCCTCTAATTTTATCCCATAACTAACAAAAAATTATTTAAAATGAAAAAAATTCTATTAATCGTAATGGTTGTTTTTACTGCGCAACTAACCCTTGCGCAGGTAAAGACGATCAAGGGTTTGGTTACTGATTCAAAAGGTATGCCTCTGCCTGCAGCTAATGTTGTGGTAAAAGGAGAGTCGAATGGGACATCGACAAATTTTGATGGTGGTTTTAGTATCGAAGCTAAAACAGGAGCTACTTTGGTGATTTCTTATTTAGGTTACGAAACCAAAAGTGTTGTCGTGGGAGAATCTGCAACTATTAATGTACAGATGACAGAATCGGGTTCTACAGCTTTGTCTGAGGTTGTTGTAACTTCATTGGGTATTAAAAAATCTAAAAAGTCTCTGACTTATTCGGCTCAAGAGTTAAAATCGGAAGAGCTTGTTAGAGCAAAAGATCCTAACTTAATGAACACAGTTGCCGGAAAAATTGCCGGAGTTGCTGTTACTAAAAGTGCCGGTGGTTCTGGAGGATCAACAAAAGTTACAATTCGAGGAAATTCATCTACTACAAACAACAATCCTTTATATGTTGTTGACGGGGTGCCAATGTTGAACATTTCATCGATTCAGCCAAACGATTCATTTGGTTCTACACAAGGAGGAAACCGTGATGGAGGTGATGTTGTTAGTTTATTAAATCCTGATGATTACGAAGGAATGACAGTTCTTAAAGGAGCATCTGCGACAGCTTTGTATGGTAGCCAAGGAGCCAGAGGGGTAGTTTTGTTGACTTCCAAAAAAGCTAAAGAAGGAGTTTCTTCTTTCAGAGTATCCTCAAATACAACTGTTGAGACAGCTGCCTATTTGCCAAAATTCCAAACGTCTTATATTGCTAAACCAGGAGCAGATGAGTCATGGGGAGCGGCTCAGGCAACTCACGATCATACAAGAGATTTCTTTGAAACAGGAGTAACACAAATTTCTTCTTTCGGTTTTTCTACAGGTTCAACAAATTCTGCAACCAATATTTCGTATGCAAATACTTCTGCAAATGGAGTGTTGCCAACAAACAGTTTGAGCAAAAACAACTTCAATGTTAGACAAATGGGGAAATTTTTTGGGGATAAATTGACAGTTAATGCCAATGTAAGCTATACTTCTCAATATGTGACAAACAGACCAACAAGCGGTTTGTATTTTAACCCGCTTACAGGTCTTTATTTAATGCCAAGAGGAAACGATTTTGAGTATTATAAAAATAATTTCGAAAAATTTGATCCATCCAGAAACATGATGGTTCAAAACTGGATGACGGACAGAGATATTGAGCAAAATCCATATTGGGGATTGAAACGTAATGAATCCAAAGATGGTAATCAATTCTTTAACGGTTCTGCTGGATTGAATTACAAAGTAAATAACTGGTTGTCTATTGGTTCTAGGTATAATTATGATAGAGTGACTTCAGAATTTAATAAAGAAATTTATGCAACTACTCAAGGAACTTTATCTCATCCAAATGGTAGATACATCAATATTACAGATGTAAGCTCTCAAAATTATGCCGATTTAATCGCTACAATTAATACAAATATCAATCCAGATATTACGTTTTTTGCAAACGTAGGTACTAGTTTCACAAAAACATCAATTAATGATGAGACTGTTTTAGACTCAGATCCATCAGGATTGGGAATTGCAAACTGGTTCACACTTCACAATTTTAATTCTAATACTGGTAATTATCAAAATTACGGTTATAGAAGAGAGCAACAATCTGTTTTTGCAGCGACAACTTTTGGTTACAAAAACATGCTTTATTTAGATATTACCGGACGTAATGATTGGTCTTCAACATTAGCAAATACAGGTAATGTATCGTTCTTCTATCCGTCTGCAGGAGTTACAGCTCTTTTGAGTGAAATGATCACAATGCCGGAATCAATTTCGTTTGGTAAAGTTCGTGCTTCTTTTGCTCAGGTTGGTAATGATGTTCCGGCATTTTATACTTCACCAACTTCAAATTATTCTGCTGCAAATCCACAAAATATCAATCCAACTGTAGGACCAAGACCGGGTACAAATTTGAAACCGGAAAGTCAGGATTCTTATGAGTTGGGTACTGAATGGAGATTTGTGAACAACAAATTCGGAATTGAATTGACTTACTACAATAATAAAACAAAAGATCAATTACTTACTATTCCTGCTCCAGCAACAAATGCTGAAGGATACCAAAATTACGCATACAATGGCGGGGTGATCAAAAATAGTGGTATTGAAGTATTGTTGAATGCAAAAATTATCGATAATGATAAGTTCAAATGGGATGCAACTGTGAACTATTCGAAAAATAACAATGAGGTTTCTGGATTACCAGAAGAGTTGGGAGGAACAGTTATTTTGACACAGCCTGGCGTAAACAGTTATAGATATTCATTGATCAATGGTCGTCCGTTTGGAGTTATTGAAGGAATTAATTTTAAGAAAGATGCACAAGGCAGAATTTTATTGAATGCTGACGGATCGTTCCAAAAAACAGATTTTGAAGAAGTGGGTAATGCAAATCCAGATTTTATGTTAGGTTTTTCTAACTCTTTCAAATACCATAACTTCTTCTTGAATTTTACAATTGATGGTCGTTTTGGCGGGGATGTAATGAGTTTGACCGAGGCTGTAAATGATCAGTTTGGTGTTTCTAAAGCAACTGGTGATGCCAGAGCTGCTGGTGGGGTAGTTGTTAATGCGGTTTATCCTGATGGAACAGCTTATGCCGGAAAATATCCTGCAGAGAGTTACTATAGCCAAGTTGGTGGTAGGGCAGGTATTTCTGGAGAATATGTTTATAATGCTACAAATGTAAGTATGAGAGAATTAGCTTTTGGATATACATTTGATCTTAAAAATGTTAAGTTTCTTAAATCGGCTAACTTATCATTAGTAGGTAGAAATTTATTTTTCTTCTACAAAGATGCGCCGTTTGATCCAAATATTTCTTTGAGTACAGGAAATGGTTTACAGGGGATTGATGTTTATGCAGCACCATCTACTAGAAGTATCGGTCTTAATTTAAATGTAACTTTCTAAAAATCTATCATCATGATACTAAATAAAATAAAAACAACTGCTATATGCGCTTCATTATTGGCAGCAGTAAGTTGTACCAGTGATTTTAATGAAATCAACACCAATCCTACGGGGATTACTGCCAAAGAACTTGAACAGGATTTTAACCATGTAAAAGTACCTTTTTCTACTGTTTTCACAGGTGTTTTTAACACCACCCATTGGAAATACCAATTGCAGCAAAATCTTAATGCCGATATATGGTCAGGTTATATGGCTACTCCAACCCCTTTTAAAGGAGCGGCGGGAGATAATTCAAACTATAACTATGTTGATGGTTGGAATGGTTTTATCTGGAGTTTGCCTTATACAGATGTAATGGCAAATACGCTAAAAATTGAACAAAGAACAAAAGGGAAATACGATCAGTTTTATGCTATTTCACTTATTTTGAAAGTGGAAGCAATGCACAGAGTTACTGATGTATTTGGACCAATTGTATATTCTCAATTTGGAACTACAAATACTACGATTCCTTATGATTCACAGGAAGAAGTTTACACTAAAATGTTTTCAGAACTTGATTTTGCTGTTGCTGAATTGACAAAAAGAGTAAATGCAGGTGAGGCATCCACTTTTGTGAGTACAGATATGACAGCTTATGCAGGTGATTACAAACAATGGGTTAAATATGCGAATTCATTGCGTTTGCGTTTGGCTATGCGATTGGTGAAAATCAAACCTGCTTTGGCTAAAACTGAAGCTGAAAAAGCAATTAGCCAAACTTTTGGTGTAATGACTACGAATGCTGATATCTGCAAAGTAATTATCCCTAATTTCATCGATCCAATTTTGACAATTTCTTCAGCTTGGGGTGATATTAGAATGTCTGCCGATATGGAATCGATAATGAATGGTTATGCCGATCCTAGACTTGCTAAATATTTTAATACTTCAACTGATTTTCCTGGTCAATATAGAGGAGTTCGTACCGGTATTAATATGATTGCCAAATCTGATCGTACCGGTATGTCTGAAATTGGTTCAATTGTTGGATCAAATGAAAAAGTATTCATGACTACAGCCGAAGTATATTTCTTGAGAGCCGAAGGTGCTTTGAGAGGATGGAATATGGGAGGAACTGCTCAAGCTCTATATGAGGCAGGTATCACGGCTTCATTTGCTCAACACGGTGTTTCGGGAGCGGCTGCTTATATTGCAGATAATGTAAAAATGGCTAAAGATTTCGTTGATGTGAAAGATGCTGCCAATAATGCTGCGGCAGTGAACAAAGTTACTGTTGCTTGGGATGCAGCTGCTACCAATGAAGTGAAATTGCAAAAAATCATCACTCAAAAATGGATTGCCAACTTCCCTGAAGGGCAAGAAGCTTGGTCTGAATATAGAAGAACCGGATATCCTAAATTGTTTAGAATAATACATAATACAAGTGGCGGAACGATTACAACTGAATTTGGTCCACGCAGAGTAAACTTTGTACAGTCTGAAAAAGACGGAAATCCTGGTGGTGTTGCAACAGGACTGAGCAAATTAGGCGGACCTGATAATGGTGGAACTAGACTTTGGTGGGATACTACCGGAGCTAATTTCTAGAAATATTTTATAATAGTTAATTTTTTATTCCAGGCAGGTGAAAGCCTGTCTGGATATAAAAAAATGAAGAATTAGAATGTTGCTGCAAGATTTATTTTAATTGATTTTTAAAGGTTATATAACCAACTGCTCCGATTTGTAAAGGATGTTTCCTTTGTTTTAAGGGCTTATTGTCATAGAAATTACTTTTATTTTTTAGAAAATAAAATTTATATATAAACAGGAAATCTGAGGTCTTGTTTCAAAAAAAAGAATTAAATTCAATATCAAAACAAACAATTAATAAGTTGTTTTTTAATACTTTAAATATTTAACATTCAGCTTTTTAATAATTAAAATGTAACAAAAAACATGAGAACTACATCAACAATAGTCAACGACATAAGCTTTAAAAAAGCTGGTCAGTTTGAAGATACCCGTTTTGAAAAAATCCATAATGTAATTTTTAAAAACTCGGCGGATGCTTCAATAATCGTTGCCAGAGAGATTGCCGATTTAATTCGTTCCAAACAAGAAAAAAACAAGAAGTGTGTATTAGGGCTGGCTACCGGTTCTTCTCCAATAAAAGTGTATCAGGAATTGGTTCGTATGCACAGAGAGGAAGGGTTGAGTTTTGATAATGTTGTGACTTTTAACTTGGATGAATACTATCCAATGCCGAAGGAAAGCAATCATAGTTATCATTACTTTATGCATTTGCATCTTTTTGATCATGTTGATATTAGACCTGAAAATATCAATATTCCCGACGGAACAGTTGCATTGGAAGACTTAAACCAGTTTTGCGTTGATTATGAAATGAATATTAAAAACGCCGGAGGTCTTGATTTTCAGTTGTTAGGAATTGGTCGTACCGGTCACGTCGGTTTTAATGAACCGGGTTCTCATATCAATTCGGGAACAAGGATTATTACCTTAGATCATATTACCAAAGTAGATGCTTCGGGGGATTTTAACGGAATAGTAAATGTTCCTAAAAAAGCTGTCACAATGGGAGTTTCTACTATTCTCCGATCCAAAAGAATAGTTTTGATGGCCTGGGGGCAAAATAAAGCTTCCATTATAAAAAGAACAATTCAGGGAGATATTAGCTCAGAAGTTCCAGCTACTTTTTTGCAAAACCATAACAATACCACATTTGTTTTGGATGAAGGTGCTGCTTCAGAATTGACGAGATTGGAAACACCTTGGCTGGTAGGGGAATGTATTTGGACTGAACAATTGAAAAACAAGGCAATTGTTTGGCTTTGCCAACAAACAAATCAATCGATTCTTAAATTGACCGACAGAGATTACAATAACAATGGAATGTCTGATTTGTTGGCAGCGGGAAGTTCTTCTTACGATCTGAATATCAATATGTTCAATGTATTGCAGCATACTATTACAGGATGGCCGGGAGGTAAACCCAATACTGATGATTCCAACCGACCTGAAAGAGCTAATCCTGCGAAGAAAAGAGTTATTCTTTTCAGTCCGCATCCTGATGATGATGTTATTTCGATGGGAGGAACATTTGCCAAATTGATTAAACAAGGACATGATGTACACGTTGTTTATCAAACTTCCGGAAACATTGCAGTTACTGATGATGAAGCATTAAAGTTTGCCGAAGTGTGTAATGATTTTGTTGAAGGAGGTGATTCGGGAATCAATTTTCAATCGGTAATTGATTCTATTAATTCCAAAACGATAGATCAAAGCGATTCTGCCGAAGTTAGGAAATTAAAAGGATTAATTAGAAGAAGAGAATCTTATGCTGCGACAAGATATATCGGTTTGAAGGACGAAAACACTCATTTCCTGGATATGCCTTTCTATGAAACGGGGATGGTTCAAAAGAAACCATTGGGGACGGAAGATATTGCTGTTGTAAAGGAAATTATTGAGCGAATACAACCGCATCAAATATTTGCAGCAGGCGATTTGGCCGATCCGCACGGTACGCATGAAGTATGTTTGAACGCCATTTTTGCAGCTTTGAAAGCATTAAAACCAGAACCTTTCATGAACGATTGCTGGTTGTGGTTGTATAGAGGAGCTTGGCATGAGTGGGATATTCATGAAATCGATATGGCCGTTCCTTTGAGCCCAGATGAAGTAATGCTGAAAAGACAGGCTATTTTGTATCATCAATCTCAAAAAGACAGGGTAATGTTCCAAGGGAATGATTCCAGGGAATTCTGGGTTAGGGCAGAGGACAGAAATAAAAATACGGCAAGATTATATGATAAATTAGGTTTGGCCGAATATGAAGCGATTGAAGCTTTTAAACGATTTGAATATTAGTAGTAGTTAGTTTTTTTACATGTTTGTTTACCAAGGTACTGACCCCAATTTTTTGGCAAACTATTTATTTTGGGGTTAGTCCTTTTTTTGAACAACATTTTTCTAATTTTTTCTATAAAATGAAATACATTGTAATTTTTTTATTCGCCTCTATCGTTTCTTCGGCTCAAATTACCAAGGAGCAACTGAATATTATGCCTTGGCCACAAAATATAACTTTGACAGAGGGCAGTTTCCTTTTGACCAAAAACTTTAAAGTAAATATTACCGGAGCGCCAAATGAAAGGATATTTATGGGTGCTACCAATTTTTTGAGACGCTTGGACGGGAGAACAGGTCAATTTTTTCAGCAAGGATTTGTAACGGGTTTAAATGAAGTTCCCGATGCACAATTGCAGATTAATTGTGTTCGGGCGGCAAAAATTGATTTGTACGAGGATGAAAGTTATTTATTGGAAGTAACGACTAATAAAATTACGATAAACGCGACTACTGATGTTGGGGCTTTGCACGCACTGGAAACTTTGTTGCAGCTTTTACAAAATAATAGCAATTCGTTTTATTTCCCAACTTCAAAAATTTCAGATTTTCCAAGATTTACCTGGAGAGGTTTGATGATTGACGGAGCCAGACATTTTATGCCAATTGATGTGATTAAGCGCAATTTGGACGGAATGGCAGCAGTAAAGATGAATGTTTTTCATTGGCATTTGGTAGATGATCAGGGTTGGAGAATTGAAATGAAAAAGCATCCGAAATTGATTCAAATGGCATCGGATGGGAATTATTACACTCAGGAAGAAATAAAAGATGTTGTAAAATATGCATCAGACAGAGGGATTTTGGTAGTTCCGGAATTGGATGTACCGGGGCATGCGTCAGCTATATTGACCGCATATCCTGAAATTGGAAGTAAAGTGGTTAAGCTGAATGTAAATAATGGGGAAAAAGGACAACAGTTCACTCAAGTACAATCGTATAGTGTAGAGAGAAATGCTGGGGTTTTTGCTCCTACTTTGGATCCATCAAATCCTAAAACGTATCAATTGCTAAGTGAATTTTTTGATGAAATCTGTCCGCTTTTTCCAGGGAAATATTTTCACATAGGAGGAGATGAAAATGAGGGGAAAGATTGGGATTCCAATCCTAAGATACAGGAATTCAAAAAGAAAAATAAATTGGCAACTAACCACGAATTGCAAACGTATTTTACCATGCAATTAATCCCGATGCTCAAAAAGCACAATAAAGTATTGATGGGGTGGGAAGAAATTATGACTAAAAATATGTCCAAAGACGCGATCATTCATTCCTGGAAAGGAAGCAATGAGGGAATGCCAGCGGGTAAATCTCTTTTAGATGCTGCAAAAGGAGGTTATAAAACCGTATTGTCTAATGGATATTATATTGATTTGATGCTTGGTGTTGCAGAACATTATTTGGTAGATCCGATGCCAAAAAATAATACATTGACTGATGAAGAAAAAGCAAGGATTTTGGGTGGTGAGGCTACTATGTGGTCCGAATTAGTATCTCCAGCGACTATCGATTCCAGAATTTGGCCAAGAACAGCAGCAATTGCAGAGCGTTTATGGTCGAACGAAAATGTTACCGATATCAACTCTTTGCGCAAAAGGCTGAATGTAATTTCTTTCCGATTGGAAGAATTGGGATTGACACATTTAAAAAGTAAAGAAGGCTTGCTGAGAAATATTAGCAATAATCAAAAGAGTGAGGCATTGCTTGATTTGTCTAATGTTTGCGAACCACTTAAACTATATTCAAGAAATAAAGGAGGTACCGAATACCAAATGTATTCTCCTTTAACCTTATTTGCCGATGCTTGTACTCCAGATGCTTCCGATGCGATAGGTTTTGATAGTGCTGTAATTAATTATTTAGGTAATAAGACAGATGAAAATCAAGCTGCAGTTGCTAATTATTTGAATAAGTGGGGTGCTATATACAAAGATTTAACGGCATTAAGTAATAATGCTCCTTTGGTTCAGCCATTGTTGCCATTGTCAAAAAGTTTAAGTGCTATAGCAGAACAGCTTTTGCTAAAAATAAATAATAAGCAAGGCTTAGATGATTCCGCATTATATGGATTACTTGAAAAATGTGATTCCAAAGAATACGCCGATGTTGAACTAGCGGTGTATAATAGCTTGAAAAAGTTAGTGCAAGCTAAAATTTAATTCAAAAAAAGTTATAATCGTCTAGAAATGAGTTTGGTTATTTGTATTTTATGTGATTATTTATTTTGAATTAGTATTGCTTTGAGAGGGAAAGCAATATGTAAAACCTGGTGAGAAATCACCAGGTTTTTTTTTGGCACAAAGTTTGTAATTCTGGTTTTAATTTATTGAAATATAGTTATTTGTGTGATTTCTATTGTTTTGTTTTGGAAAAACTGAACGGTTATGGTTTTTGTTTTTGAGTTTAAAAATTAAGTTTTTTTTAAGATTTTTTGTAAAATTCTTGTGAAATAATAAAAAAAGTATTTGGTACTAAAAGTTAGACATGTTTCAATGAGAAGTTGTAATAATAAGCTCATACATACGATATGTAAAATATGATTATTGGAAGAAATAAGCATATTGAATTATTATTTGTCTTCTTTTTGTTTTAAAAATCTATTAAAAGTTAGATAGTTAATTGTTTTTTTATTTATTCAGGTATGCATTAGTCCTTCAGTTTTACAAAAAAACAAGTTTTTTGTACGGATTATCGCTAACTATTTTTGGACTTGATTGTATAAAATGGTTTTTTTAGTAAAATAATAAAATAGTCCATCATAATAATTAAATACACCATTTTTTTTGACTTCTCCATAAAATAAGTTTGTTAAAGGTTATTATAAGTTTAAGATTTCATTAACAGCTGCAAGGTAAATGAAGTTTTTTTTATAAAGTTTGCTAAAACGATATAGTTTAAATATGAGTCTTTTTGAGGGTTGTTTGGGAAATTAGGCAATGTCAAATGGATTTAAAATAAAAGAAGCCTATGATTAAAAAGTGACAGTAAAATGATTTGTTTCGGGCAAATCAAGATTTTTTTAAATATTATTTCCAAAAACTAGATTAATTATTATTTGTATGAAAAAAAGTTGCACTGATTATTATTGCACGTCTCAAAGCCAATCGAGGTTTTCAGGTGGATATGCAAAGCTGGGTAAAAAAATGCTTTTGACAGCAGTAATGTTTTTATTTACATTATTCTCTTTTGCCCAAGACAAAATTGTAGTGTCCGGAAAAGTTTCGGATGCTAAAGGTTTGCCAATTCCTGGGGTTACTGTACGTGTACAAGGAACAAAAACAGGTGGAACCACTACCGATTTTGACGGTAAATACACATTAAGTAATGTAGATTCAAATACCACTTTAGAATTTACATATATGGGGATGGAGACTGCTTTTGCAAAAGTAGCTGATCGAAAAGTGATCAACACGACTATGCATGAAACGGCCTCTGCGCTTAATGAAGTAGTTGTAGTGGGATTTGGTACCCAAAAGAAAGCTAACTTGACAGGTGCAGTTTCTCAAGTAAAAATGGATGAGGTTTTAGGAGACCGTCCTGTTACTACTGTAGGATCGGCACTTCAGGGAGCTATCCCTGGGCTTAACATCACTAATTCGGCTACCCCAGGAGTTGCAGCTTCTTTTAATGTTCGTGGAGTTGCAACTATTAATACTAATGGTAATAATGCCCTTGTATTGATTGATAATGCCGAGGGGGATATCAATATGTTGAATCCGGAGGATGTTGAATCAGTTACGGTTCTTAAGGACGCAGCTTCATCTGCTATTTATGGTGCAAGAGCGGCTTTTGGGGTGGTACTTGTTACTACTAAAAAAACAAAGAAAAACCAAAAACCTGTTTTTAGCTATAATAATAACTTTGCTTATACTACACCAATCAATCAAGTGGAGCAGGCTCCAATTGCGGACATCGTACATACTCTTGGAAATTGGAGTAATACTCCAACGGTAGGAGGACCTACTAAGCAAAATTTATTTTTATGGGAAAAATATATCAGGGATTATAATGCAGATCCGATTAATTTCCTGACGAATAATCCTGGTACATTTCAAGCAGAAGGGAGATTTATGCCAGCAAGTGATCCTACGAGTTATTATTATTTGAAAGATACTAATATTCAAAATGGTATATTTGATAATCATGGATTGCAACAGACTCATAATTTTACTGCTTCCGGAGGATCTGAAGCGATTACCTATCGTATGTCACTAGGTACTGTTTATAATGATGGACCACTGATTACAGATAAGGATAAATATGAAAGATACAACTTAGGTTCGTACGTGGGTGCAGATTTGGCCAAATGGTTTAATACCTCTTTGGATTTTAAATATAATACATCTAACAGGTCACTTGTTTCTTTAGGTCCTATTTACAGACAATTACCTAATTTTACTCCAGTCGATACTGATGTCCCAAAATCTACTGATTTGAATGGGCCAAGATATATTTTCTCAGCTCCTCAGAATTATATTAAATATGGAAATCCTGATAATTATGTTAGAAAAGAGACTAGGATTTTCTCTCGTTCTGTTTTAACGCCTTTCAAAGGATTTGAAGGAATTGTTGAATATACGATGGATGATATTTTTAATGATACTAAAAAATTCACAAAAAGCACTGATTATATAGAAACCAATATGGTTGTAAGTCCATCTTCTTCATTTACTGATGAGAAAGTGCCGGTATATTTCAATAACAAAAGTAATTCTCAATACCGTTCTTTGAATGCCTATGCGTCTTATAATTTTACCAGTCCGAGTGGGGATCACCGATTTAAAATCATGCAAGGTTTCTCTCAGGAAAGAAATTATTATGAAGCATTGAATGTTAACCGTAAAGAAGTTATTAACGCTGATTTGCCTTCTATAAGTACTGCGGCCGGAGAGACAATTGCTGATGATGCCTTTATTGATAAAACGATACGAAGTGCTTTTTACAGAGCAAATTATAACTATAAGGACAAATATCTTTTAGAAGCTAATGGTCGTTATGATGGTTCTTCTAAATTTCCAAAATTAACAAGATTTGGATTCTTTCCTTCATTTTCTGGAGGATGGCAGGTTGCTAAAGAAGATTTCATGGGTTGGAGCAAAGACTGGTTAGACGAATTTAAGCTTCGTGCTTCTTGGGGACAAATTGGAAACCAGAATATTATGCTGTATAACACAACTACAAAGCAATGGGAAGAAGTTGTTTATGGTTATTCTCCAAAAATGGATTCTAGCAGAGCGCCTTGGATTGTAGGGACAACGCAACCTACAACGCTTGGTATGCCTCCTTTGGTACGTCAGGATTATGGTTGGGAAGTAGTTGCAACTACTGATTTTGGTGCTGATTTTTCAATGTTCAACAGACGTTTGAATATGACAGGTGATTACTATATTCGTAAAACTAGCGGAATGTTGGCGCCGGGTATGGATTATCCAGCAGTTGTGGGAGCATCTGCTCCACTTCAAAATACAGCTGACATGGAAAACAAAGGATGGGAAGCAACGGTAAGTTGGAGAGATAAAATTGGAAAAGTAGGTTATTATGTTGGATTCAATTTGTATGATTCACAATCTGTGATTACAAAATATAATAGTAATAATGCAGGTTTGTTGTCGATTAATGAATCTGGTAATAATACAACTTACTACGTTGGTCAAAAAATTGGTGAAATTTGGGGGTATAGAAATGATGGATACTATACAGTTGAAGATTTTAAAGATACAACAACTTGGGCACTGAAAGATGGTGTAACTTCTTTAGCTGGATTCTCACCACGCCCGGGAGATGTGAAGTATAAAAACTTGTCAGATAATGGGTCAGCTCCAAACGCAAATCAAATTGATTCTCCTAGTGGTTCTATTACAACTTCTAAACCTGGTGATAGAGAGGTAATTGGGAACAACGCAGCTCGTTATTCTTACGGTATCAATGGTGGTGTAAATTATGCAGGATTTGATTTTTCTTTTATTATGAATGGAGTTGGACAAAGAGATGCTTGGGTATCGGATATGTTGCATTTCCCACTTCTTGATAGAAACTTCTCAACCGTATATTCACATGAATTGGATTATTGGCAACCAATAGACGCGGCTAATGGAAACTGGCAACCGGTAAATCCTAATCCAGCCTATCCCCGTCTTTATAATGAAAATAATAATGTTGGTAGTAACACAAGAATACAAGACAGGTATTTGGTGAATGCGGCTTATTTGCGTTTGAAAAATATTACACTAGGTTACACTTTGCCTTCTCAAGCAGTGAAAAAAATTGGATTTAAAACAGTTAAGTTTTTCTGTTCTGTAGAGAATCCATACACTTGGTCACATCTTGAAAAGGGAAGAGATCCAGAAAGCTTAGGCTGGGGTTATCCATTTTACAAAACAACATCATTTGGTCTGAACATGGCATTTTAATAATGAAAGAAACTATGATTATGAAAAAATATATATTAGGTATTGTTGCAGGACTTGCTTTGGCAGGTTGTAACGATGATTATTTGGAAAAGTATCCAAAAGATGCGCTTTCTGAGAAAACGGCTTTTGTAACGGCAGATAATTTCAAGACTTTTGCCTGGGGCTATTATGGGGTATTTACCGATACAAATAATTTTTACCGTGGTATGGATGCCAATCAAGATACTTATAATGGAGATATGCTTGCGGGATGGCTTACCTGGAAAAATAAAACGGTTGATGGTAACCAGATGCGTACCCAATTGAAAGTTGCCGGTGCAGCAGGAAACGGTTGGAATTTTGTACAAATTAAGCGTGCTAATCTGATGCTTCAAAATATTGATGGGAGTAAAATGTCTCAAGCCGACAAAGATCATTACCGTTCGGTAGGGTTGTTTTGGAGAGCGTATTCGTATTATGAGTTAATTTCCCGTTTTGGAGATGTGCCTTGGATTGATAAAGTGATTCAGGAAGGTGATGATGATCTTATTTATGGTCCACGCACCCCTCGTAAAGAAGTGGCTGATCATTTATTGGCTGATTTGCAATGGGCAGAAACACATATCAGACCATTAGGAGATGGACCAAACACGATCAATACCGCTTGCGTGCAAGCCTTGATGTCCCGTTTCTTCCTTTTTGAAGGAACTTGGAGAAAATATCACGGGCTTGGAGATTCAGATGTATATTTAGATGAGTGTATCCGTGTGTCTAAATTATTAGCAGCCAAATATCCTACTGTTGCCAACAGTTATGATGCTTTGTTGAACTCTGCTGATTTATCAACTTACCCGGGGATTATCTTGTACAAGCAATTTGAGGTGGGATCTTTTACGCATTTTAGCAGCCGTTATGAAAAAACTACTGCTTTGAGTTATGACATGCCAAAATGTACAGTAGAAAATTATTTATGTAAAGATGGTCGACCAATTTCGACTTCACCTCTTTATCAGGGAGATAAAACAATGTTCAAAGAATTCCGTAATCGTGATTTGCGTTTGATAGGGACTGTTGTTCCTCCTTATAGTAGAAAGCTTAGTATTGTTGGAGGGTCGCCAAATCCAAGTTATGCAGATGGTACAGTATACAATTCTGTAGGATATTATGCAGGAGATCCTGATGTTACTGACAATATGGAGTTTGCTAATGTAGTGAAAAATGCTTTCCCGGGTACTAGTAAGAATCTTCCTGTGCTTTGGTTTGGTGGAGCATCGACTAGTTTTAACTCTCCTAATATTGCCGATGTTGGAGCACCTCAATTTGGTTCATGGACCGGTTATACTTTATGGAGACATTATCATACTTGGGATGATGATGTTAATGGAAATGTTTCTGATAAACCAGTTTTCTGGATCGAAGAAACATTGCTTAACTTAGCTGAAGCGAGTTTTGAAAGAGGTCAATTTACCCAGTCAATTGCTGATATTACCATCAATAAATTGCGTCCAAGAGCTGGTGTTGCCAATATGATAGTTGCCAATATTGATGCCGGATGGGATACTAACCGTGATCAAACTGTTGCCCCTATATTGTGGGAAATCCGTCGTGAGCGTATGTCTGAGTTGATCGGTATGGGATTTGGATTCCAAGATGTTCGTCGTTGGAAAAAAGCACCTTATTACATCAACCAACCTAATTTAGGAGTTTATGTTACAAGAGCCAACTGGAGAAATCTAGATGCTAATGGTAATGTTCTTGCCACTCAAAGTGCTAAATGGAATGCTTCAGTTCTTCCATTGGTTAACAGAGATTTTACTGGAACTAACTTAGCGGCAGGATATGTAAAACGTTTTGATGATCCTACCAAAATTGGTAAAGGATGGCTGGATAAATATTATTTGGAATGGATTCCAACTAACCAAATTGTTCTTAATCCAAACATTAAACAAAACCCGGGTTGGTAGTTTAATTTCGATTTGATATAAAATAATCTCCTGTTTGAGACATTCTTAGTGATGTTTCAGACAGGAGATTTTTAGTTTTTATAGAATTGAAATATGTTTTTATCAATTTTTTTGCCAAATCGAGGGCAGTCGGGATGCGTTAAGGGTTCTCGACTACGCTTGAACTGACAAATATGATTGTTTTCTAAAAATTATAGACATAAAAATAAATAATTACTTACGACGATTTAGAAGGCGGCGAAAAGCGATATTGTAAAGGTGACATTTTTATGTACTTTTTGAATAAGCGTGAAAAATAATAAGGGTCATCGTATCCTAAATCGGCTGCGATATTTTTTACTTTAACCTCCGAGGTCAGTAATTGCAGGCAGGCTTGTTGTAATTTTAAATGGATAAAGTAATCCAATGGAGCCATACCGGTGCTCTTCTTGAAAAGTAACGAAAAATGGGAAGGCGATAAATCATTCATCAGAGCCAAATCTTCCAATGTAAGTTTTTCGGCCAATTTACTTCTCATATAGGTAATTGTATTGGTTATAGAGTCTTTTTCGACCTGTTTCTTTTCATTAATATTTATATCAGGATATAGAAAAGAGGAGACAAAATGATATAAACATAGATTTGCTTTGGTGATATTTTCTTTACCATAACCCATTTCAAGGTTTTGGTACATCGAGTGCCAAAGATCCAATCCCTTTTCGTTGTAAGCAATTTGTTGAGGTCCATCTAATAAGCCGATATCAAAACTTTTATTGAAAGTGTCCATATCATTACCACTAAAGTGAATCCAATAGATTGTCCAAGGATCATTTTCATCTGCGCCATAAGTCAACGGCTCTTTGGTTGCAGGAATGATAAAGAACTCATTGGGTCTAACTTCAAAACGTTTGTCGTTAATGGTATACCAACCTTTGCCTCGCATGCAATAAATAAAAATATTATCTGCACATCCGTTTTTTCGTTTTCTGAAGTGATAGGCCGCCTTTGGGAAGTAGCCTATATGGGTTATGTATAAATGACTTAGGATTGGATTTTCTTTTATTGCTTTCTGCCAAATGTTATCTGGCAATGATATTAATTTTTCTCCTTGAAACCCGTCACGCTGCTTGAAACTTTTCATGTTGTTTTGCATATATAAAAAAGCATTTAGTGCTAAAATACAATTTTATTTTTTTTTAATGTATATTTTTAAAGCATTTGTCAATCATTATCTAAAATGAATTTTAGATGTCATTTTAAAACTTTTTTTAGTTTCAATGTATTGAAATTTAAATTGTTAATTTTAGTGTAATCAATGATTATGCCAAAGATATCTTTGTTTTTTATTTACAAATAGCTGTCATTGAAACAGTAAAAATATACTGTATTTCATAGTGATATCCTTTAAAGATAATTCTGCATGCTATTTATCCCTTTTTTTAACATATAATAATAAGATTGTCCATTATAATAGTTGAATGCGCTATTTATTTTCAAGATTGAACCCGATAAATTTGTTTTCTGTAAAGCATTAAAGTTCGGAAAAAATGATAAACGCCATTACGTTAAATAAAAAACATCAATCAGGTGTTTTACATGGTTCAAATTGGACTTCGAATTGCTTTACAAAATTAGTTTGCTCAGTTTTTTTTGTTTTGATAGGTTGCGTGTCTGTATATGCCCAGCTGTCAGGTACGGGGGGTACAAGGCAGTTGGGCGCAGGCATCACCACACCAAAAATGGTGATTGATGATTTTATGGATAAGCGTTTTGGAATGTTTATTCATTTTGGTCCGGTAAGTCTTCGGGGAACCGAAATTGGCTGGAGTCGAGGCAAAGAAGTGCCAACCGTGGAATATGATAATTTATACAAGGAATTTAATCCAGCTTTGTTTAATGCCGATGAGTGGGTAAAAACAGCCAAAGATGCCGGGATGAAATACCTTGTGATTACTGCAAAGCACCATGACGGATTTTGTCTTTGGCCAACAGCTTTTTCAGATTATAATATAATGAACTCTCTTTTCAAAAGGGATATTGTTCAAGAGTTGTCGACGGCTTGTAAAAAACAAGGCTTGGCTTTTTGCATTTATTTTACTGTTGCCGACTGGCATGATTCTAATTATACTGAAGATAAACCCGGTAATATGGATCAGTTTGTTTTGACAATCAAAAACGAATTGAAAGAGGTAATTACACGCTATAAGCCTTATATGCTGTGGTTTGACGGGAATTGGGAAAAGCAATGGAAGCAAGAATATGGGGCGGAAGTTTATCAATACATTAAAAGTGTTGACAAAGATGTAATTGTCAATAATAGATTAGGAAAAGGAGAACATACTGCATTTTCAGAGGCTTCAGTTGGTGATTATTTGACTCCTGAACAGAAGATTGGGGAGTTGAATATGGTTAATCCTTGGGAAAGTTGTATCACTATTTGCAATCAATGGGCTTGGAAACCCAACGATAAAATGAAAACGCTGAAAGAATGCATCCAGACTTTAGTAAAAACCGCTGGTGGAAACGGAAATTTATTGCTGAATGTTGGGCCAATGATGGATGGGCGAATAGAAACAAGACAAATTGAACGACTTAAAGAAATGGGAGTCTGGTTGGATAAATACGGAACAACGATTTATGGAACCAAAGGAGGGCCTTATAAACCGAACAATACCTACGCAACAACCCGAAAAGGAAATATAATCTATCTGCACATTTTTGAACGAAACTCAGATAAATTAATTCTTCCAGCTTTGGCTGATGCCAAAATTAAAAAAGCGCATTTTTTCAATGGAGAAGAGGTTTCTTTCATCCAAAACAAAGATTTTGGAATACTGATTAATTTGCCAAAGGATTTGCCAGATCCGGTGAGTTCAGTAATCATATTAGAGTTAGATAAAAATGCAGAAAGTATAAAAGTTATAAGTTTCTAAGATTCTAAGACGCTAAGTTTTTAATTTCGAGGGCTTAATGAAACTTAGAATCTTAACAACTTAGCAACTTAGTAGCTTAAAAAAATAAATAATTTAAAGATATTATAAATGATTTTCAAGACTTCAACAGCTGATGCCCGCTATCCTCTAGGAAGTGGAGCGGGAAGTGATGCCATTCACAGGAATCCAATTTATTCTTATGCCGTTACCCATTTGTATGACGATAGCGGGCATACAGGAACTGGATTTGCCTTTACACTAGGTGAAGGAAATGATTTGGTTTGTAAAGCTGCGCAGTTTTTTGCCGATCAATTAAAAGGAAGGGACATAGAAGAATTAATGTCTGATTTTGGAAGGGTTTTTAATGAACTTTCTAATGAGCAACAGTTTCGCTGGTTGGGTCCACATAAAGGTGTGGCTCACTTAGGATTGGCTTCGGTAACCAATGCTTGTTATGATTTATGGGCAAAGAAAAGAGGAGTACCACTTTGGAAATTATTGATTGATTTAAAACCAGAAGAAATTGTAAACACTTTGGATCTTTCTTATTTGGAAGATGAAATGACCCAAGAACAGGCAATCGAATTATTGCAATCGAATGTAAGCGGGAAAGAAGAGCGTTCCAAAATTATAGAAAAAGGATATCCAGGTTATGATACTTCGATAGGCTGGTTTAATTACAGCGACGAGAAAGTAAGGGAAAATGTTCATAAAGCAATGGCCGAAGGATTTACAGCCATGAAATTGAAAGTAGGTTCCAAAGAGTTTGAACGTGATATTCGTCGTTCGCACATTGTAAGGGAAGCTGCAGGAGATAGTGCAACGATTATGCTGGATGCTAATCAGCAATGGACATTGCCGCAGGCATTGGAAATTTGTCCTCAATTCTTGTCGATGAACCCGTATTGGATTGAAGAACCAACGCATCCTGATGATATGTTAGGACATAAAACTTTGGCTGAAGCCATTGCTCCAACAAAACTGGCATTGGGAGAACACGTTCCTAACCGAATTATTTTCAAGAACTACCTTCAAACTAAGAGTGCAGGATTTATGCAGGTAGATGCTGTGAGAGTTGGTGGTGTAAGTGAATTTATTTCAGTAAGTTTATTATGTAAAAAATATGGCATCCCTGTAGTTCCTCACGTAGGTGATATGGGGCAATTGCATCAGCATTTGGTTTTGTTTAACCATATTTCGATGGGGCACGAAGCCTTATTTTTAGAGCATATTCCTCATCTTCAAAAACATTTTGTAAATCCGGTGGATATCAAAGGTGGTGTGTATAAAACGCCAATGGAAGCAGGAAGCAGCTGTGATTTAAAAGAATTTTCAACGCAAAAGAAAACGCAAGTCATAATTTAATTAACTAACCAATGATCGGAACCACAGATCTCATTATCAGCGTTTGTTACGTTATTGGAATCCTTATTATTGGGTTATCATACGGCATTTATCATAAGAGAAAAAGCAAAGAGAATGCGGCAAGAGAGTATTTTTTGGCAGGAAAATCGCTAAAATGGCCTTCTATAGGTTTGGCTCTTTTTGCTACAAATATTTCTACGGTGCATTTGGTGAGTTTGGCTCAAAGTGGTTTTGATTCTGGTTTGCTCAATGGTAATTTTGAATGGATGGCCGCTTTTACATTGATATTGCTGGCTTTGTTTTTCACTCCTTTTTACATTAAGTCCGGTGTTGCCACATTGCCTGATTTCTTGGAACGTAGATACGACCGTTCCAGTCGTGACTGGTTAGTCATTGTTTCAATAGTATCGGCGATTATTATACATATTGCGTTTTCGATGCTTGCAGGTGGGATTGTATTAAAGACTTTGTTCAATGTAGATCTTTACACAAGTGTTATAGTAATCTCTGTAATTACGGCAATATATACAATCGTTGGAGGTTTGAAAGCTGTTGTTATAACAGAATCCATTCAAACGGTAGTATTGATAACGGGAGCGACAATCATAAGTTTTGCGGCTTATTTCAAAATGGGAGGTTGGCAACCAATGGTTGATGTATTGCAATCTACAAACGGAATGAATAAACTCTCCATGCTTCGCCCACATGGTGATCCTAGCGGGATGCCTTGGTATGCCGTTATGTTGGGTTACCCGATACTTGGAATATGGTATTGGTGTGCCGATCAGACAATTGTTCAACGAGTGCTTGGGGCAAAGGATGAAAATCATGCCAGAGTAGGGCCTTTGTTTTGTGGGTTTATAAAAATTTTGCCAGTTTTTATTTTTATTCTTCCGGGGTTATTTGCTTATACATTGGCTCACTCAGGCAAATTGGATATCAGTGCTTTGCAATCTATTGACGAAACCGGAAAAACAATCGTTAACAGTAAAGGAATTTATACTTTGATGATAACCCAATTGTTGCCTACCGGATTGGTTGGAATTTTGGTGGCTGCATTGTTATCAGGATTGATGAGTCAGGTTTCAGGAGCTTTGAATTCTATTTCAACTATGTTTGGATATGACATTTACAAACGCTATCGCCCAAATACAAGTGATGTAAAATTGGTTCGTGTTGGTAAAATAGCTGCTGGAGTTGCTTTGGTTTTTTCGTTGATGTTGTTGCCTTTGCTTAATAAATACGAAAGTATTTTCAACGGATTGAACGACATTATTGCACACATCGCACCTCCAATTACCTGTGTTTTTCTTTTAGGGGTTTTTTGGGAAAAAGCCTCAGCTCAATCGGCTAAATTGACGCTTTGGATTGGATCTGCATTGGGAGCCATTGTGTTTACGGTAAATAAAATATATGTAGATACAGCTTTGGCACAGATTCCATTCATGATGATGGCTTTCTATCTTTTTATGGCTTGTTTTGCTATGCAGGTTGTTTTTTCCTACATGTATCCGGTTCAACATACTGCGCAAAGCGAGAAATTGTATTGGAAATCATTTTTGGAACCATTGCAAAGCAAAGGCTGGAGCGGAATCGGAAATTATAAAACACTTTCAGCTTTATTGTTGCTTTTGATGGTAGGGCTATTTTGGATTTTTAGATAGAAAAAAATATGAGAAAAATCTATTCTATCATAATCGCTTTGATGATTCTTATGATAATGGCAAGTTCTTTTCTGTTTTTTAATAATTGTATGAATGAAGGGAAAGCAGAACTACCTAAAGAAATTAGCCGAATGGGAATGGTTACAGGGATAAAGCCTGACAAAATTGAATATTATAAACAGTTGCATGCAAAAGCCTGGCCTGGTGTTTTAAAGAAATTAAGAGAAGTTAACATTAAAAATTACTCCATATACATTCAAAAAATTGAGGACAAGTATTTTTTGTTCAGTTATTTTGAATATACCGGCTCTGATTTTGATAAGGATATGAAAAAAATGGCTGCAGATAAAACTACGCAACGCTGGTGGAAAGAGACTGATCCCACCCAAATACCGTTGCCGGAAGCAGCAAGCAAAAAACAAGTATGGACTAATATGGAAGAAGTTTTCCACACTAATTAAAAGTTTAAAAGAAACATTTATGCAACTACTAGCTAATAAAATTATATTTCTAACTGGAGGATCAATGGGGATTGGTTTAGAATGTGCCAAAAAATATGCCGAAGCAGGAGCCAAAGTAATGATTATGGCCAATCATGAACCTTCATTGATTGAATCTATGAAGATATTAGGGGAAGGACATAGCTCTTTTTTTGGCGATATTTCTAATTCATCCGAAGTGGAAAAAGCTATTGAATTTACTTTAAAACAATATGGTAAAATCGATGTGATTCACAATAATGCCGGTATTGCATGCCCATCAAAACCATTGGATGAAACCGATGAATACGAATGGGATAAACTTTTTGATATCAATCTTAAAGGAGTATTTTTCACTACGCGATTTGGCTTGGAAGCTTTGAAGCAAACTCAAGGTTGTATTTTAAACACTAGTAGTATTGTTGGAGAAATAGGTCAGGAAAATCACGCTGCTTATTCAGCGACAAAAGGGGCATTGAATTCATTGACCAAGTCGATGGCTTTGGATTATGCCAAATATAAAATAAGAGTCAATGCTGTCGCACCAGCCGGAGTATGGACACCTATGCTGAGAGAGTGGGGGAAAGAGCAAAAGGATTCGGCTAAAATCGAAAAGTATTTGGATGATATCCATGTTTTGGGTTATTGTCCTGAAGGAGATGTTATCGCCGATGCTTGTGTCTTTATCGTTTCGGATAAAGCGAGATTTATTACTGGTAATGTGATGCCGGTAAGTGGAGGTGCGGAGTTAGGTTACAGAAGATTTGATTAAAGACTGATAAATCAAAAATATAAACATGCAAAATCTGAAATTTATTATTGTATTTTTTTTGATGCATAGCTTGGTTTCTGCCCAAGATAATTTGGATTTCCAAAAATTAATCGGGCAGGTTGAAACCAAAGACTTTTTTTCGTCACCTGATTACTATACTTGGTGCAGTAGTGTTATCAAAGGGGAGGACGGTAAATTTTATATGTTTTATTCCCGATGGTCACACGGAAAAAGAACCGAAACCGATGATCCAATGAACTATATTTTCAATGGTTTTAGTGGTTGGTGTAAATATTCTGAAATAGCTTGTGCTGTATCCGATAAAATTGCGGGGCCTTATAAATATGTTGCTACTGTATTGAAATCTAAAGGAGCTAACTCTACAGACTGGGACAAATTCACTTTTCATAATCCGCAAATAAGAAAGTTCAAGAATACCTATTATCTGTACTATATTTCAAATTCGTATGAACCGAATTTATTTGAAAATGATACAAATAAAACAAAAGATTGGAAGCAATGGTTGAGGTATAATTGTACTCAAAAGATTGGTGTTATAAAAGCCAATCGTATTTCGGATTTTATTAATGGAAAATATATAAAACCGGCAGCTCCATTGATGCAACCCGATAATGTGAAAACATTTGAAGTAACAACAAACCCAACAGTTACCCAAGGTCATGATGGTAGGTATTACATGATGTTTAAATCTCGAAAGCCTAACGTGGGGCATATGACTTTTTGGATGGCAGTAAGTGATAAACCAGATGGAAAATTTACCATTGTGAGTGATGTGTTTACCAATGCTGACATGGCTTGCGAGGATCCGTGCATGTGGTACGACAAAAAACGAAAAAGATATTATGCCGCTGTAAAATATTATTCCAACAGTAAAAAATTAGTGCCTCAGTTTGGCGCACTGGCACTTATAACATCTGAAGATGGAGTAAACTGGCAAGGAGCTCAAAATCCTTTGATTTCATTGCGAGAGCTTAAAACCAAAGACGGAATCATCCAGTTAGCTCATTTGGAACGTCCTTTTGTTTACATGGATGAAAAGGGACAGCCTGTAGCATTATTTGCGGCAGCATCAATAAAAGAACCGTCACAAGGCGGTGAGCACCCAACATCCGACTATAATTCGTTTGTGGTTTGTTTTAAATTAAATGATAATAAAAAGTAAAATGAAAAAAGGATTTCTTCTTGTAGGATTGTTATTCAGTGTGATGCTTCAAGCGCAACAATCAGTGAATATTATTCCGCAACCACTAAGTTTAACTCTTAAAAAAGGAAGTTTTGTTATTGATGATAAAACAGCGATAGAATTTTCAAAATCGGATAAAGAGGCGCAAAAAGTGGCATTGTTTTTTGAAAATTTTGTAAACAAAGTATCGAAGGTAAAAGTAAAAAATACTTCTGTGAAGAGTACTAAGAGAATCAGTTTCTTAATTGAGAAAAACGCTGAATTGGGAGAAGAAGGTTATACGATAAATGTTTCTCCGGAGACCGTTTCCGTGAAAGCAACTACTTCAAAAGGATTGTTTTACGGAATGCAGTCATTGGTGCAAACCCTGCCTTTGGTTAAAGGAAATGATTGGGTTCAGATTCCTGCTATGGAAATAAAAGATAATCCTCGTTTCAAATGGAGAGGGGTAATGCTGGATGTTTGCCGTTACTTTTTTACGGTGGACATGATGAAGCAATACATCGATTTGATGGCTTCATACAAAATGAATGTGCTTCATTGGCATTTGACAGAAGATCAGGGTTGGAGAATAGAAATAAAAAAATACCCGCGTTTGACAGAAATTGGTTCTGTGCGCAACGGAACGATCATTGGCAGATATCCCGGAAAAGGAAATACCAATGTGCCTGTTACAGGTTTTTACACCCAAGATCAGGTTAAAGAATTGGTTAAATATGCTTCAGACAGAGCAATAACCATTATCCCTGAAATTGAAATGCCAGGCCACAGTAGTGCAGCTATTGCGGCTTATCCTGAATTGAGTTGTTTTCCAAAAGAGAGAACAAAATTCAAGGATACCATTTTTTCGTTGCAATCAAGAAAAGAACTTGCTGAGGGAAGATTAAAATTTGTTCAGGAAACTTGGGGAGTTTTTGAAGATGTTTATGCTCCAACCGAATATACTTTTAAGTTTTTGGAAGATGTAATAGACGAAATCATTCCTTTGTTTCCATCTAAATATATTCACATTGGAGGTGATGAATGTCCAAAAGACTCATGGAAAAGAAGTGAGTTTTGCCAGAATCTGATAAAAGAAAAAGGTTTAAAAGATGAGCATGGCTTACAAAGTTATTTCATTACAAGAATGGAGAAATACATTAATTCTAAAGGCAAATCAATAATTGGTTGGGATGAGATTTTAGAAGGAGGTTTGGCGCCGAATGCAACTGTGATGAGTTGGAGAGGTGAAAAAGGAGGAGTTGAAGCGGCAAAACTAAGCCACGATGTGATTATGACTCCTGGTGACCCTTGTTATTTGAATCGTCCGCAAGGAGATCCCGAAACAGAGCCTGTAGGAGGTTGGGGAGTTAGTACTTTGAAGAAAGTATATGCCTATGAACCGATTCCATTTGAATTAAATGCCGAAGAAGCGAAACACGTTTTAGGTTCCCAAGGTAATTTTTGGACCGAATATATTCCAACATTTGAGCATTTGCAATATATGTCGCTTCCAAGATTATTGGCATTATCTGAAGTGATGTGGTCTCCAAAAGATAAACGTGATTGGAAAGATTTTAGACAACGTTTGAATCCACATTTCAAAAGTTTTGAAGCTAAAGGATTGAAATATTCTAAAGGGGATTTTAGAGCGATGATAACGACTGCTACAACAGACAATGTTTTATCAATTGTTCTTGATACCGAAAATCCTGATGCCGTAATTTATTATACAACAGATGGCAGTATTCCTACTGCAGAAAGCTTTAAATATACTAAACCAATAGCTATTGACAAATCATTGACTATTAAAGCAATTACGGTCTTAGATGGGAAAGTAATGACTTCAAAACCCGCAGAACAATCTTTTGTTTACAATAAGGCTTTAGGAAAAAAGATAGCTTACGATAATAAATACAGCAGTTCTTATAAAGCCAGTGGGGATAATGCCTTAATCGACGGAATTAAAGGAACAAAGGACATTACAAAAAATTGGCACGGATTTCAAAGTAATGACATTGTTGCTACTATTGATTTGGGTGCTGGGATTGACGGTAACAGTATTTCGATTGGATGTATCCAAAATTGGGCAAAATGGGTGTTTTTGCCACAATGGGTTAAATTTGAAATATCCCAAGACGGAATTAATTTCAAAGAAATAAAAACGATTGGTAATGCGATTGCTCCAACCCAAAAAGGAGATATTCTGAAAGAATTTAAAGTCGATTTTCCGCAACAAAAGATTATGAAAGTGCGCGTGACTGCTAAGAGTTTAGGAGACATACCAACAGGCCATACCGATGAAAAACAAAAGCCTTGGCTGTTCGCTGATGAGATTTCGATTAATTAAAGTATAATTTGAATAAGATGAGAATTAATAAACTTAAAACAATTGCTTTTCTTTTAATTACTTTACTGGGAATTATGATGGTTCATGCCCAGAAAAAACAAGGAAAACCCAATGTTATTGTCATTTTGATGGATGATATGGGTTATGCCGATACTAAACCTTATGGAAGTGTAGGTTATGAAACTCCCAATTTTGATAAATTGGCTAATGAAGGAATGCGTTTTACCCATTTTTATGCAGCCCAGGCAGTCTGTACTGCGTCGAGAGCCGCTTTGCTTACAGGCTGTTATCCAACGAGAATTGGAGTTGGATTTGCGTTGGCTCCTTGGGATAAAACCGCTTTAAACCCAAATGAGGAAACAATTGCTAAGTTGTTGAAAGATCAGGGATATGTAACTGGAATGTTGGGAAAATGGCATTTAGGCTCGAAAGCTCCATTTCTTCCTATTCATTACGGTTTTGATACGTTTTATGGTATTCCATATTCTCATGATTATTGGCCTGTTGATTATAAAGGGAATCCGGTGCCAAAAGATACACCAAATGATTGGCGTGCTACATGCCCAGTTTTGCCTATTTACGAAGGAGATACTCAAGTTGGAACCATTCCTAATTTAGAAGAAGCATCGAAACTTACCACAACGCTGACTGAAAAAGCGGAAGAGTTTATTAGTAAAAACAAAAAGAAACCTTTCTTCTTGTATTTAGCTCATCCCTTACCACATGTGCCTTTGGCAGTTTCTTCGAAGTTTAAAGGAAAGTCTGGCGCAGGATTATATGGTGACGTAATTAGTGAAATCGACTGGTCAGTCGGAAGAATTATGGAGGCACTTAAGAAAAATAAAATTGATAAGAATACCCTGTTAATTGTAACGAGTGATAATGGTCCATGGCTTTCTTATGGGAATCATGCTGGGTCAACCGGAGGCTTGAGAGAAGGAAAAGGAACGGCTTGGGATGGTGGAACAAGGGTACAGTGTTACATTAGTTGGCCAGGGAAAATTGCACTGGGATCTGTATCCAATCAGTTGATGACCAATATGGATATTTTACCAACAATTGTTGCTGCAACGAATGCTCATTTGCCAAAAGAAAAAATAGACGGTCTTGACTTTTTACCATTGTTAACGGGAAAAACCAATAAGTCACCAAGGGATTTGTTCTATGTGTATTATGATCTGAACAATTTGAAGCTTATTCGTTACAAAACATGGGAATTGGTATTGCCTCATGATTCACAGGCTTATAGTCAGGCTATACCGGGTAAAGATGGAACTCCGGGAAAAGTCCCTCATGCAAAAATTCCAATGGCATTATACGATCTTCTTCATGATCCTGGAACGATACAAGATGTGCAAACTCAATATCCGGAAGTGGTCGAAGAAATTTTGAAATATGCTGAATTAGCAAGGGAAGATATGGGGGATGGTCTTACCAAGCGCATTGGGAAAAACAATAGAAAGCCTGCCAAAATGGAGTAAGAATTGGTAATTTTATGAATAAACTTTAATTGTATAAGAAGTTTAGATTGTATATTGTAAATAACTAAATAATAATATTATATATGTTTAAAAAAGTATGTTTTCTTTCCGCTTTTTTTTCTTTGTTCTTTTCATTTATGACTTTTGGACAAGGAACTAAAAAACAGCCCAACATAGTTATCATAATTTCAGATGACCATGCCTATCAGGCAATCGGTGCTTATGGTGCCAACTATAATGCTACGCCAAATATCGATAGGTTGGCGAAAGAAGGTGTTTTGTTTAATAATGCCTATGTAACGAATTCGATTTGTGGGCCAAGTCGCGCCGTAATATTGACTGGAAAATACAGTCATAAAAACGGGTTTAAAGATAATACTAATTTCCGTTTTGATGGAAGTCAGGATTCTTTTGCAAAACAATTACAGTCTGCAGGTTATCAAACGGCCTGGATTGGGAAATGGCATTTGGAGATCGATCCCCAGGGATTTAATTATTGGGATATATTGCCTGGTCAGGGGCAATATTACAATCCGGATTTTCATTCAAAAGCGGGTGATAAAAGAAGGGAAGGTTATGTGTCTGATATTATTGAAGATGTTTCAGAAGATTGGTTGAACAATCGTGATAAGAGTAAACCTTTCTGCTTGGTAATAGGACATAAAGCAACACATCGTGTCTGGATTCCGGATACTCAGGATATGGGTAAATATGATAATGTTACTTTTCCTCTACCATCAACTTTTTATGATGATTACAAGAATCGTGAGGCTGCAAAAGTGCAGGATATGAGCATTGCAAAAACGATGATAATGGGGTACGACCTAAAAGTATTCAACGGTTTAAACGATGAAAATAGCCAAGCTGCTATTTCAAGAATGAATCCGGAGCAACGCAAAAAATTCGATGATTATTATGGGAAGATCGCGGCTGATTTTAAAGCCAAAAATTTAAGTGGAAAGGAATTGACGGAATGGAAATTCCAGAGATATATGAAAGACTATCTGAGTACGTCTCTTTCTTTGGATCGCAACATAGGCCGTACCTTAGATTATTTGGATAAAAATAATTTAGCAGAAAATACAATTGTGATTTACCTTTCGGATCAAGGGTTTTATATGGGTGAGCATGGTTGGTTTGACAAGCGTTTTATTTACGAGGAATCTTTCAGGACCCCGATGATTATGCGTTACCCAGGTATTGTGAAAAAAGGAACGAAATCCAATGATTTAGTGATGAATCTGGATATTGCCCCAACTGTACTGGAAGCAGCAGGTGTTGCCAAACCAAAAGACGAACAAGGAGAATCATTTTTGCCATTGCTTAAGGAGAAAAAAGCCAAGGGGCGTGATGCTATTTACTATCATTACTATGAAAATGGTGAGCATTCCGTGTCTCCTCATTTTGGGGTAAGAACCAAGCGTTACAAATTGGTTCGTTTCTATGAAAAAGTAAATTCATGGGAACTTTATGATTTGCAAAATGATACTCACGAAACGAATAATTTGTACGGAAAGAAGGGGTATGAAAAAATTACAGCCTATATGAAAGTCCAGCTTAATAAACTGATTGATCAATATGATGATCAGGATGCGAAAAAATTACTTTCAGTAGATTTTAATTCATATAAAAAATGATTTATTCTAAATTCAGCTTTGAATTTAGAATAATGATCATCAATTAAAGTATCCGGTTGATTTTTGTAACGGTATGTTTAATTTTGAATAAAGGACAAATAATAATTAAATAATGATAATATAGAGCTAATAATTGTATTTTGGCTGTTCTACCTTTAGATTTTAGAAATAGTAGTTAATTTGAGAGTAATTAGAAGAAAAAAGCTTTTGATTTTGAATTTATTATGCTGCTAAAAATTTAATTCCAAAAAAATGAAAATTGCCTTATTCATTCCCTGTTACATCGACCAGTTTTATCCAAATGTGGGAATTGCTACTTTGCAGTTGTTGGAAAAATTGGGTTGTGATGTCACTTTTCCTTTAGAACAAACGTGTTGTGGTCAGCCTATGGCGAATAGTGGTTTTGCAAGTTTGAGTAAAGGTTGCGATGCGAATTTTGTTAAAAATTTTTCAGGATTTGATTATATCGTCGCTCCTTCGGGAAGTTGTGTTTTGCATGTAAAAGAGCATTTGCATGATGATAAAAATCCAAATGAGGCTTTACAAATACGCAATACCGTTTATGAACTTACTGAGTTTTTAACCGATATTTTGAAAATCAAAAACCTTAATGCCAGTTTCCCTTATAAAGTAGGATTGCACAACAGTTGTCATGGACAAAGGGGGCTAAACCTTTCATCAATGAGTGAAAGGATGTTGCCTGAATTTTCTAAAGCGGAAGAATTGTTGAAAATGGTCAGGGGAATAGAGCTTAGAAGACCAGAACGCAATGATGAATGTTGTGGATTTGGAGGAACATTTTGCGTGTTTGAAGAAGCAGTAAGTGTGAAAATGGGTAAAGACAGGATAAGTCAGCATGAAGCCAATGATGTGGATTATATAACGGGTGGTGATACCAGTTGCCTTATGCATTTAGAAGGTATTTTAAAAAGGCAGGAGAGTAAAGTGAAAATCATTCATATTGCTGAAATTTTGAATAGTTTGTTATAGTAATCAAGTCTTCTTAAAAAATAAATTCGACAAGTATGGCAGCCAAGCATGCTGAATTAGCAGAAAAATTTATAGCTGACGAGCCTAGAACTGATTGGCACGACGAGACCTTATGGTTTGTCCGTTCAAAAAGAGACAAGGCAGCACATGGTTTACCAGAGTGGGAGCAGCTAAGAGAGTGGGGTTCACAAATAAAGAATCATACACTTTCCAATCTTTCCAATTATTTAAAAGAGTTTGAAGAAAACGCAATTGCCAATGGGATAAAAATACATTGGGCTGCCGATGGCGACGAACATAATAAAATAATTCACGACATTATTAGGAAGCACAATATTAAAAAAATTGTGAAAAGCAAAAGTATGCTTACGGAAGAATGTCATTTGAATGAATATCTACAACATAATGGTATCGAAGTGGTCGATACGGATTTGGGAGAGCGTATTGTTCAGTTCCGAAAAGAACCTCCAAGTCATATCGTATTGCCTGCAATTCACCTGAAAAAAGAAGATGTAAGCGCTACTTTTCACGAGCATTTACAAACCGAAAAAGGAAATAACGATCCGCAATACCTTACCGAAGCGGCAAGACAGCATTTGCGTAATAAGTTCGTAGAATCGGATTTAGCAATTACAGGAGTTAATTTTGCAATAGCTGAAACAGGCGGATTTGTGGTTTGTACCAATGAAGGAAATGCTGATATGGGAGCGCACACAGCTCCTGTGCATATTGCCTGCATGGGATTTGAAAAATTAATCCCGAAAGCAGAACATTTGTCTGTGTTTTTAAGATTATTAGCAAGAAGCGCTACGGGACAACCCATCACTACTTATTCCAGTCATTTTCATCGACCAAGACCCGGACAGGAAATGCATATCGTAATTGTTGACAATGGTCGTAGCCGACAATTGGGACGCGAGGATTTCAGGAATTCTTTAAAATGCATTCGTTGTGCGGCTTGTTTCAATACTTGTCCGGTGTACCGCCGTAGTGGTGGACACAGTTATCATACTGCAGTAGCGGGACCTATCGGCTCTATCTTGAATCCAAATTTAGATATGAAAGCCAATGCCGATTTGCCTTTTGCATCGACATTATGTGGAAGTTGTTCCAATGTTTGCCCGGTGAAAATCAATATCCATGAACAATTGTGGAAATGGAGACAGGTAATTTCCGAAGAAGGGTATGCTGCTACAAGCAAAAAAGTAGCTATGGAAGGGATGAGTTTCGTCTTGTCAAATCCTAAGTTGTATCGTTTTGCAGGGAAAATGGGAAGAGGAGTCATGAAATTGTTTCCTTTTATGGTCAACAATAAATTGAATGTTTGGTTCAAACAAAGAGAAATGCCCGAGCCTCCAAAAGAATCGTTTAGGGATTGGTATTTAAAAAACGGAAAATTCAAAAAATAAACAGAACTCCTGATAACGACAAATATGAGTGCAAAAGAAAATATATTGAATGCTATAGCGCAGAACCAACCTGAATTGATTCCGCTTCCTGCAATAGATTTAGATTCTGTTATTGATTATGAGGATTTATATGCTCAATTTAAATTGGTATTGGAAGGTATTGGAGGAAAAGTAGAATTAATTTCGGGTCTGGCCGAATTGCAAGAAGAGTTAAAAGCAGATAAAGAAAGTGGAAGTTTTGTAGTAAATGCGATCGGAGCCCTTGGTGATGTTGATAATCATGTCGTTTCTTTATCGGCTTCCGAGTTAGAAAAACTTGAAAAAGCTTATGTAGAGGGAACTATTGGAGTAGCCGAAAATGGAGCAGTATGGATTTATGAAAGTCAGATGATAAATAGACTTGTTCCTTTTATTTGCCAACATTTGGTTTTAGTAATTGAGAAAAAAAATATTGTACCGACATTGCATCATGCTTATGAGATAATTGAGGCAGGACGAGAAGGATTCGGTGCATTTATTGCGGGACCTTCCAAAACTGCCGATATTGAGCAGTCTTTGGTGATTGGAGCTCATGGCGCAAGAAGCGCGAGAATTTATGTTGTTGAATAAAAAGAGAATGTTTTTTAGGTTATTCAAATCGTTTGTTTAGCCTAATGAACTTTGTTTAAGAATTTGGCTAAATAAAAGTTAGAAAAAGATAATATTGGATTAAAAAATGTTTTTTTGTCATTATATCTTTCGAGTTCTAAATCTTTTTATATATTTTTAAAAAAATTTGTAGAGATTGGTAAATCGTTTTAATAAAAATAACGATTTCGATTTGAAATGTTAAAATAACTGACAATTAAATAGATAACAAAAAAACAAAAAAACAAAGAAATGAAACTAATACGTTTTGGAGAAATCGGAAAAGAAAAACCAGGTATTTTAATAGGAGAAAAGAGATTTGATGTTTCGTCAATTGTGACTGATTATAACGAAGCATTTTTTGAAAATGACGGATTGGAGAAATTAAAAAATGCATTGGAACTTAATCCAGCTTTGCCTGAAGTTGATGCTTCTGTTCGTTTGGGATCTCCGGTAGCAAGACCA
>Ga0207975_100072_pt1 | contig 95287 bp, 53 predicted proteins | sample LakWasMe91_HOW11_2_FD_183913 | JGI IMG/M metagenome (GOLD analysis project Ga0207975, IMG submission 183913) | Freshwater sediment methanotrophic microbial communities from Lake Washington under simulated oxygen tension - Sediment Metagenome... | ecosystem: Environmental > Aquatic > Freshwater >...
AATTGTGGGGCTGTTACTCCTAATTCTCTGGCGAATTCAGATAGGTTTGTTCTCTCATAACTCAATTGCACTGCTTTCTCTTTAAAAGCTTTGTCGTAAATTTTGCGGACTTGTTTCATAAGTTAAAATTAAGATTATTTCTTAACTTTCTGTGATGGCTAAATTAGCATGTCCACAATGGATATGTAAATAAACGGTGGAGACTTAGTTAAGAGGGATTATTTTATCTTAAGCTCTACTTTTTTGTTTGCATATCCAAATCCAAAAATCAATATAAGGTTTATACTTTTTAAGAAAAATCAATTTTCTTCTATTAAGCTGCGTTATCATTAAAAAATCATGTCCACAGCAATTTTATACATTCGTGTAAGTACGGATGAGCAAGCCATTAAAGGCTATTCTCAGCGTTATCAGAGAGAACATTTAGAACAATACTGTATTTCAAATAATATTGACGTAATTGACATAATTTTTGAGGATTATTCTGCGAAAAATTTTGAAAGACCTGCATGGAAAGTGTTAATGACCGAACTCAGACTCAAAAAATGTCAAAGACCTAATTTCTTATTATTTACCAGGTGGGATAGATTCAGTCGTAATGTTGGTGATGCTTACTACGTTATTTCCCAGTTATACAAAATGGGAATATCTCCTCAGGCAATTGATCAAAAACTTGATCTTTCTGTTCCAGAGAACAAGATAATCCTGAGTGTCTATCTGGCAACATCCGAAGCAGAAAATGATAGAAGATCAATGAATGTGAAGGAAGGAATTCATAAAGCTAAAGAAGAAGGTCGATGGACTGCTCATATTCCATTAGGATATGTTGCCATTCTTCTTCCCGATAACAAAAGAGGCATTCTTCCTAAGGAACCTGAATCAACCCTTATAAAGCGAGCATTTGATATGGTCTTAGAAAGGACAAAATCGGTAAAAGCTATTTATGATCAGTTAGAAGGAAATTTAAAATGTAGTATCAATACATTTAGAAGAATTCTACGTAATCCACTTTATTGTGGTAAAATTTTTGTCCCCGAATTTAAAGAGCAAAATGCTCATTTAACCAATGGACTCCACAAAGGTATAGTCGATGAAAGTAAATTTATGAAAGTTCAAGGGATTTTAAAAAAAAAGCCAGCTCGATTAAAAGAGGCAATCATGATGAGCACATGATATTACGAGGTTTTCTTTTTTGCCCGAAATGCAATAAAAGATTGACAGGTAGTTTATCAAAAGGGAAAATACATTATTATGCCTATTATCATTGTAATTCAAAATGTGGATTCCGATTGAGAGCTGATACAATCAATTCTTATTTTATAGATGAATTAAAGACCCTGCAACTAAAGGAAGATTATATTGATTTATGTTTTAAATTTATTATATACACCTGTAAAGATATCCGTGATGAAATGGCTTCCAATGACAAAATTTTATCACAAAGTATCGAAAAACTTGTCGAAAGGATTCTAAAAGCTAAACAGCTGCTTCTGCGGGATGAAATAGATTTTGACGATTACCTTTTAATCAAAAATGACTGCGAAAAAAAGATTCATGGCTTTAGTAAAGATTTCAAAAGTATTCCAGAAAAGAATGAGCTTTTATATCAGAGAATTAATAGTATTATCAGATCAATTCATGAAATTGGCGTTTCATTTGAACAAGCAGATACGAATAAACAAAAGAAAATACTATATCTTTTATTAAATCAACATATAATACTAAATAAGAGTTTGGCTTTTAAAGAGGTTTTTAACCCTGTCATGCGAACAGTTTTTAGAACGAAAAGTTCATCTTATGAATCTGTTGAGCTTTTTAATCTCAAATTAAAATTAAAAACTGAACTTCCTCAATTTGTAGACGAAATAATAGCTATTGAAAGTAAAAATGATAATATTGTCTCAAAAGAATTTGCCCAGGAAATAGCTTGTTTTCTTATCGGACTTATAAAAATAATACATGCCAATAATTCTAAATGTGTTTATTGTTGATATTTAGGTGATTATAGAGTTCGAATCCCTTTCACTTATGCCTATTTTTTTAAAAATGGACAAACCATTAATCTATTCAAATAAAGTGTATATGTCTTCAAAATAAGGGCTTTAGGTAATAATGAGGATTGATGAGTAAAATTGATAAATTTTACGATCGAACAATGTTTTTTGGCTGTAATCTCTTTATTGGTAGGGCTTTATAATAAAAAAAGGTGCAAATCTTTTGATTTACACCTTTCAGCGGGCTGAGAGGTATTACAGTCGAACACTTGATGTCACTTTTGATCTTTTTGGATGGTCTTGATGTGTAGTTCATTTTGTGTTCTTATTAGTTAATGCATCATTTTTTATCTTTTTGTCAAATGAAAAACTAAAGATTTAAACGATATTTAAAATAAAATGGTGCTATCTGTCTTAAGGTTGGACCATTTGGTGTTTTCGGAGTAGTTAACTTTTTCTCCAGTTTTTGTTTGCATATCCAGTGATTCCCTTGGTACAAAATTTGAACCTTTTATTAGAAGAATTTGAGTGAGTTATCAGAGGTTTGAAAAGAAATAAATATCCTAATTTTATGTTTACTTTTTTTGTACATCCAGAATTTTGTGTAAGTATCAAATTCTGGTAAAAATTTCTCGTTGTTATTTCAGAGAGTACTATTTATATCATATTTTGACTTTTCTGCCCCATTTCGAATACTTCCTGCAACATTCCACACACTTCTTAGGTTTTGGCTTTTTTATTTTTGTATTGGCGATTATTGATTAGGAAATACAGAACTAATAAAATTACATTATGAAGCTAAACGTTCAGAATAAGGATCAGGGAGTTACAACAGGTAAAAAAATAATAATGTACCAATCGGTTGTTATTCTCTTTTTGTTTTTGAGGTTAAGTTTATACGCTCAGCCAAATACTAAGTAATCTAATCTTCCAAATGTTTCGGGAATGAAAGATCCTTTAGAAGTAATTAAATTTTAAACGAATCAATTATCGAATGGATATTTTATATTTTTTACAGACAAAAGCACTATACGTGACCTATGGTCATAAGGCAGTCGGAAAGACTTTTTTAAATCATCAGGTTATAAAAAACGCGCTGCACCGGATTAAATTATTATGTTGGATGTTTCTGGTTGTTGGAACCTGCCAGGCTCAGCAAATGAAACTTTCAAAACAGGAAAAGAATTGGTTGTTCAATGCGCTAAAAGAACTGGATAAAGATTATGATGCCAAAGAAAAAATGCTGACAAAAAAGCTTGGCGGATATAATTATCACACAGATGCTACCAGTGGTAATTACCATGATACCAGAGCATCGCTTTTTTATGCCAAAAATCTGATGGACTTTGGAGGTAAACTGAATATAAGTAAGGCAATTGATATTATTGAAAGTACAATAGCCTTACAAGATACGGTCAGTCGTTCAGATTCTCGTGGCGTATGGCCATATTTCAAGGAAGAACCGCTGGCCACCAAGAAATCACCAGTTGACTATAACTGGGCCGATTTTAATGCAGTAACGCTGCTGGATATATGGATGGAACATCAGGATGAAATTCCCGTAAGTTTGAAACCAAAGATGCAAAAGGCAATACTCTTGGCAGCTCAAGCCATTCAAAAACGAAATATTGGGCCTTCCTATACAAATATAGCTATAATGGGCACTTATGTAACCTACATGACAGCCCAGCTTTTTGAGCAGAAGGAGATGTTTCAATACGCACAAAACCGTTTAAAAAATTTTTATGATTTTACTATAAAAAGAGGCGGATTTGAAGAGTATAATAGTCCAACTTATACAATTGTAGCGATAGATGAATTAAACCGGATGCAGCGTCATATCAAAGAACCTTCTGCCTTGACCATGATAGATTCTTTGTATGCATTGAGTTGGAAAATGATAGCACGTCATTACCATAAGCCTACGGGACAATGGGTAGGGCCACATAGCAGGACTTATAGTCCTGTTGTGAATTCTATTTTTTCAGGAATCCTTTATTCGGCGTCAGAAGGAAAGGTAGGAGCTCCATCATTCTCAGGCGATGTTAAAATGACGCATAAAATCCCATCCTATTTACTTCATTATTTTGTAACACCACAATATCCACGTACGGAATCTGATGTTTTTGTTACTAGTACACCACAGGTAAAGGGAACAGCCTATATGACTTCGAAATATGCTATAGCAACGGCTAATCGAGCCAGTATGTGGAATCAGCGCCATCCTTTGTTGTTGTATTGGGGTACTAATAAAACACCCCAATACTGTCAACTGAGGTTACTGCACGATTTTTTTGATTTTAGTTCAGCAAGCTTTTATAGTGTACAGGATAAAAACAAGGTATTGGCGGGGATTAATTTTGTTACAAATGGTGGCGATAAACACCTCAGTATAGATCGGATTAAGAATGGTCAATTTAAAGCAAGCGATTTAAGGCTTCGTTTTGAGTTTGATGCTGTAACTTCTATTAGTAATCTCCAACTACCTACATCTATTCTTGAACCTTTTACTTTCGTGGCTGGCGGTTTAGCTTTTAACATTCATCCCTACAAAATGGAATTTGGTGACTTCAAAGGGAAATGGGAAACAGGTAAGGATGATAAGAAAGCATGGATTGATTTTGTAATTTATTCGGGAGATTCAAAGAACTTTAACCTAACTGAAATTAATAGCGCAGTTTTGGTATTTACGCTGACTATTGACGAAACTGTGGGGAGTCTTCCTAAAAATGTGGCTGTAACAAAAAAAGAAGGTGATCAGCTGGAAGTTCAATGGGGAGACTTACAGTTACAACTTGCAACTAAGCCTTCGAATCAGCCACCAAATTTATAATGTGTAACAGATTAGTACTGTAGAATAATTTGTTATTAAAATTATCAAACTGTATTTAAAAATAATATAATTTAAAACAATGAGACATACAAGAACAAGGATTTTTACCCCAATTATTTGGGTAAAAGCAATAATTTTTTTATTTGTTTTACAGGGAAATTGCCAACGGAAGTATTTTAAAAACTTTCCTGATAATGCCAATCCCATAACTGTGGGGAATAAGGTTGCGGAGCGATTTCTTTCACGGCCACATTCGACCTATGGCAACCCATTGAAGATGCATCTTCCTGCACCACAGATTACTTATCCTGATGTTTGCACCTGGTTAGGAGGGTTTTGGTTTGCAAAAGCAACTAATAATAAAGAACTGTTTAACAAACTGGAAAACCGTTTTCAACCACTTTTTACAAATGAAGCCAATTTGTTGCCCAAACCAAATCATGTTGACAACAATGTATTTGGTACACTTCCTTTGGAACTATATATGCAAACAAAAGAGAATAAATATTTAGATATGGGGATGCATTATGCCAACACCCAGTGGGAGGTGCCTCAAAACGCAAGTGCTGCTGAAAAAAATTGGGCTGATAAAGGATACTCCTGGCAAACCCGCATTTGGTTGGATGATATGTTTATGATAACTGCTATACAGGCACAAGCTTTCAGAGCTTCTGGCGATATGAAATATTTAAATCGGGCAGCAAAGGAAATGTCTGTTTACCTGGATTCAATCCAACTACCCAATGGCTTGTTTTACCATTCTCCTAAAGCACATTTTAGCTGGGGAAGAGGCAATGGATGGATGGCTGTGGGAATGGCAGAATTACTTCGGGTATTGCCGGAAAACAATCCGGACCGTCCAAAGATTATGAATGCTTATCTGAAAATGATGGCTACTCTTAAAAAATACCAAGCACCCAACGGAATGTGGAGACAGGTAATCGATGACGAAACCATGTGGGATGAAACCTCATCTACAGCCATGTTTACCTATGCCATGATCGTGGGAGTACGCAAAGGTTGGCTTGATGAAAAACAATATGGAACTATAGCCAAAAAAGCCTGGATTACGTTGGTAACAAACTATATTGATGAGAAAGGTGATGTTACTAAAGTTTGCGAGGGTACCAATATTGGAGACAATAGCGAACATTACAGGAACAGACAACCACTCACAGGTGATCTGCATGGTCAGGCACCGGTACTTTGGTGTGCTTATGTATTGACAGTCAATAAATTATAAAATAAAATATTCATTCTTAACATCGTTTTTTATTTGCATATGCAATAGGGATTCCAGACAAGCTACTATATCTAATTTGTTTTTTAAATTAAATCAGAAAGAAACATATTTTGACCTTTTTTGACCCATTTCGAATACTTCCTGCAACATTTTGAAGGTCTCTAAGGAGGCATTTATTTTATTTTTGTAATCGCCAGTTTATTTTTTCTGTTAATTATTTAAATAATTATAATCATTATATAGTGATTTCAATTAAAGTGTTAATAATAGCTATTTAAAAAATACTGAAATATTTAGGAGTTGTCAGAGAGTGAAACAACAACCTCTTCCAAATTATCGTGCAATTTGATAGGATAATTTTTTGAGCATCTAAATTATTGTCAAAAGCGTGAAGGCAAAATAAAATTAGAATTAATCATGATCTTATGAGTACTTATAACAAAAAACCTTTTTTCCCAATTGCAGGCAAAGCCTTTACAGATTGGAAGGCTATTATTGAAGAATTAAATACAAAAATTAAAAATTCAAATCGTTATGTTCTAGTAATTGAATGCTACCAAGGAGTTAATCATGATGAATTGATAAATGGTTTTAGCAGTCTTGATTGTAATATGTTTATTAATTCGGAGGAAGCTTTTTATTCAGAGGAAAAGATAAATGAACTGACTTATTCTGATGTTACTGATGATGCAATTTTTGGTTTTATTACGAGGCTTAATTATATCGATTTTTTGGATCCGGAAAAAGTAGGGGCGTTTCGTTCAAAAATTAAAATGGCTACTGGGTTGATAGTTGTTTATGGCCATGCAGCAGCTTTAATAGCTGAAGAATATGATTGCTTGGTTTATGCAGATATGGCACGTTGGGAAATTCAACTTCGGCAACGTAATCACGAAATAAACAATATTGGTTTGAGAAATTCAGACGAAGAGCCTGGTATTCAGTATAAAAGAGGGTATTTTGTCGATTGGCGCGTTTGTGACAGACTGAAACAACAATTGTTTGAAAAAGCAGATTATTGGTTGGATACCAATAAAAAGAACGTTCCAAAAATGATAGCTGCAAAATCACTTCTAGATGGACTGACTGCAATTTCAAAAAGCCCGTTTCGTGTAGTTCCCTATTTTGATCCTGGACCATGGGGTGGGCAATGGATGAAAGAGGTCATAGGTCTGGATAAGTCAAAGTCAAATTATGCCTGGTCTTTTGACGGTGTGCCTGAAGAAAACAGTTTGCTATTTGAAGTTGATGGAGAAATTGTAGAAATCCCAAGTATAAATTTGGTTTTCTATAAAAGTAAAGAATTGCTGGGGGAACCTGTTGAGTCCAGATTTGGAAAAGAATTTCCTATACGCTTTGATTTTCTTGATACAATGGATGGTGGAAATCTAAGTTTACAAGTACATCCAACCACACAGTATATACGTGAAAAATTTGGAATGAACTACACTCAAGACGAAAGTTACTATATGTTGGATGCAAAGCAAGGGGCTACCGTTTTTTTGGGACTGAAAAAGGGATGTGATAATCAGGAAATGATTAATGACTTAAAGGAAGCCCAGAAAACAGGAGATGTTTTTGATGCCGAAAAATATGTTAACGTATTTCCTGCAAAAAAACACGATCATTTTCTAATTCCAAACGGAACAATTCATTGCTCAGGAACGAATGGTATGGTGCTGGAAATTAGTGCAACCCCTTATATTTTTACCTTCAAGCTTTATGATTGGGGGCGTATGGGACTGAATGGTAAACCGAGAGCAATTAATATAGCACATGGAGAAAAAGTAATAGATTGGAGCAGGGATACCGATTATTGCATTGAGAATTTGGTAAATCAGATTGAACAAGTAGCTGAAGGCGAAGGATGGCGTGAAGAAAGGACAGGATTACATAAAACCCAGTTTATAGAAACCCGACGCCATTGGTTTACAAAACCCGTCTTGCACCAAACAGGAGATAGCGTAAACGTATTGAATCTGGTAGAAGGGGCAGAGGCTATAGTAGAAAGTCCAACTCATGCATTCAAGCCTTTTCTTGTTCATTATGCCGAAACATTTATTGTACCTGCTGCAGTTGGAGAGTACACCATACGGCCATTTGGTGCGGGTGAAGGAAGTGAATGCGCAACATTAAAAGCATATGTAAGATATAAAACATAATACAAAGTCAAGGTTTGATTTTTTGCATTAATTCTAGATTTTTAAATATTAAATAGTTAAAGTTAACCTATCAATAAAAATGGGAGATTCGTATATTATAGGAGTAGATGTGGGAGGTTCACACATATCCTGTGCCTTTGTAAATAAAATGACCGGAAAAATAGTAGAAAAAAGTCTCTTAGAATGCAAGATAGATCCTAATGGGAGTGTGCAGGAGTTTACGGAATCGCTACGTTCATTATTTGAAAAATTACTTTCGGAAAAAAGTCAATATTCTTTTTCCGGTATTGGCATTGCTATGCCAGGCCCTTTCGATTATGAAAATGGAATTTCAAAAATTAAGGGAGTTAAAAAATTTGATGCTTTATATGATATTAGCCTTAAAGAAATATTCAGGGAAGTAGTGAACAAGAATGATATTCCGATACAATTTAGTAATGATGCAAGTTGTTATGCTTTAGGCGAATATTATGCGGGTGCTGCCCAAAATAGTGGGCGGACAATTGTAGTGACATTAGGTACGGGGTTTGGAAGTACTTTTCTTATTGAAGGCGTCCCGCAATCGATTGAGAAGGATGGGGTACCCCCAAATGGATATCTGTATGACCTCCCTTTTGGGGAAACTATTGCAGATGATTATTTTTCAACGCGATGGTTTATAAATACGAGCAAAGAAAAAGCTGGTCAAAATATTTCAGGAGCCAAGGAAGCTGCCGAATTAGCAGAGAAAGATGATTTACAGATGTTAGCTGTTTTCGAAGAATTTGCTGAAAACTTGTCGGAGATGATTCTTCCATGGGTTGATAAATTCAGACCGGACACTTTTGTCATCGGTGGGAGTATTGCTAAGGCTTCCTCTCTTTTTTTAGACAATTTAGAACAGAAATTATTAAAGAAAGGGGTAAATAACTTGAAGATAAGAACATGTGAATTATGGGATGAAGCTCCGATTGTAGGAGCGGCAATGAGTTTATAAAAATCAATAGTAAAAACAATTTAATTTAATTTAAAATGAAAAGCATAAACAACACCTCTACACTTGACCTTGCTAACTATAGTAACCCAATTAGCAAACTATTTGAACAGCCAAAAAATGCTGCGGAATGGGAACAATATGTACTTTCTAATGAGCAAATCGAGTTTTTTAAAGAAAATGGATATTTATCGGGTATTAAAATATTAGACGAAAAACAAGTTGATGCCTTGAACACAGAGTTGGTTCGCCTGCAAAGCGGAGACAAAGCGGATAGGGATTTATTTTATCATTATGAAAGCAACGAGTCTGAAGACCCTAATAAAGTACTTTTTCATGCCATAGGCGCATGGCGCGTTACACCGGGATTTCATGACTTAATTTGGTCGCCGGCTTATCGTATGGCAGCTTATCAGTTGTTGGGGCAGCCAGTACGTTTTTTTCATGATCAGTTGTTTTGTAAACCAGCTAAACACGGTGGAGTAGTAGCTTGGCATCAGGATTATTCCTATTGGACTTTTACCAAACCCATGCAACATCTTACCTGTTGGATTGGGTTAGACGATGCGAATATAGATAATGGCTGTCTTTACTATGTTCCGGGTAGCCATAAATGGGGGTTATTACCAATTACAGGCCTTGCCGGTGATATGGATGCCGTAAAAACGATATTAGACACCGACCAATTAGTTAGTTTTGAAAACAAATTTGCAAATGAATTACCTAAAGGTTATGCAAGTTTTCACCACCCGTTAATGATGCATGGTTCTTATGCCAATACTTCAGAACGATCGCGCAGAGCGGTTGTAATTAATGCAATGGGCCATACTACATTAGGCAATACCGCAAATTATGGTCGCTTAGACGCCTTGGCCAGTTTTCCTCCAATGCCTCAGGATCAATTATTAGACAGTCATTTTTTTCCTAAATTATTCCCCGATCAAGATCTTGAAATGCAGGGACTAATTGATACGATACCAACTATAAATTCTTAACTGTATTGTTGTAAATGATTTAGTTTTATAAATTTTAATTAGCCTAAAAAATTCAGTTGCAAACTAAAGGTAATTGAATCAACCAGTTTTGAAAAATAATAATGAGCCGATTTTTATTATGTATTATCTTAAGTCTGTCTTTGTTTGGACGGCTATTCAGTCAAGGATATAAGAATCCTGTGATCCCCGGATTTTATCCCGATCCTAGCGTGTGCCGTGTAGGGGATGATTTTTATTTAGTGAACAGTTCTTTTGAGTATTTTCCGGGGATTCCTATTTGGCACAGCAAGGATTTAATTAACTGGAAACAAATTGGGAATGTATTGGATCGGGTTTCGCAGTTGCCTTTAAGGGATTGCAAGCCTTCTCAGGGTGTTTACGCCCCGACAATCCGCTATCATGAAGGTCTGTTTTATATGATAGTTACCTTGGTCTCCAATAGTCCTTACAATAATTTTTATGTAACAGCCAAAGATCCTGCAGGTCCTTGGAGCGATCCTGTTTATGTAAATCAAAGCGGAATAGACCCTTCTTTATTTTGGGATGATGATGGAAAAATGTATTTCCTGTCCAACAGGGCATACCAATCTTCCGATGAAAGAGCAATCTATCAATCAGAGCTTGATCCTAAGACGGGCAAACGTCTAACAGAACCTAAAATACTGTGGAAAGGAAGTGGTGGCAGCTATGTTGAAGGGCCACATATGTATAAAAAGGATGGATGGTATTATTTAATGACTGCCGAAGGCGGTACTTCTTATGGGCATATGATAGCTATTAGCAGGAGTAAAAATATTTGGGGACCATTTGAATCATGTCCACGAAATCCGATTCTTACTAACCGCATGGCTTATGAAAATATCCAGGGAACTGGTCATGGTGATTTGGTGCAGGCAGCTGATGGAAGTTGGTGGATGGTACATCTCGCTTTCAGGCCAGCGGTTGATAATATTCATTTTATCGGTCGCGAAACGTGCCTGGAACCTGTTGTTTGGGATGATGAAGGATGGCCAATAGTGAACGGTAAAGGAATGGCAGATGAAATAAGTTCAGCAAAAACCCTGCCTTTAGTCCCGGTGCAAAAAACGGAATCCAAAGAAGGGTTCTCTGATACAAAACTCCCTTTTAACTGGATTTATCTAAGAAATCCTGAGACAAAAAATTATTCATTGACCGAGCGTCGTGGTTACCTACGCTTAAAAGGCTCAGCATACACATTGAATGATTTGGAATCTCCGACTTTTGTGGGACGGAGACAGCAGCACTTTAATTTTGAAGCCAGTACAAGCCTTGATTTTAATCCTAAACAATTGAACGAGGAAGCCGGTATGACAATGCAAATGACCAATCAGCATCATTATGATTTTTTTATTCGAAAGGAAGGGGGGAAACGGGTGTTGATTGTAAAATATACGTTGGAGTTGTTAGATAAAGAAGTTGCTAAGATTATTCTCGAAGATGGTCCAGTCCAGTTAAAGGTCTCTGGAAATAAGGTCATTTATACATTTTCGTATTCTCAAAAAGAAAGGCCTTATAAAGTTGCCGGTACGCTTAATACTAAGTTTTTGGGGACTGAGGTGACCGGGGGATACAATGGCGTTATAATTGGTCTTTATGCTACCGGAAATGGCAAAGAAGTAGTTGCTAATGCTGATTTTGACTGGTTTGAATACCTACCTAAGGAATAGTGAATAGTAAACAGTCATGGTTAAATTATAAGAAAGACAAAATCGTCCTACAAATCAAACTATTATGAAACAATATTTATTTTTATTTCTGTCCTTACTAAACGTTAGTGATGGTTTTACTCAAACAATTACAGATAAGCTTGGTAAAGAATTTCATGTATCTGTAAATGGCAATGATGGCAATGATGGCTCACAGGGAAAACCATTCAAGACCATTATGGCGGCAGCCAATAAAGCCTTGCCCGGTGATGTAATCACAGTACACGCGGGCATTTACCGAGAATTGATTGCGCCTCCAAGAGGTGGGGATTCTGATAATAAACGAATTGTTTATCAGGCAGCCAAAGGGGAAAATGTTGTCATTACAGGATCAGAACCAGTTAGGGGATGGGAAAAATTACAGGGGGACACTTGGAAACTAACCCTGCCTAATTCATTTTTTGGAAAGATAAATCCTTTTGATGAGCAAATTTATGGTAGTTGGTATCATGGAAATGGTAAACCCAACCATACAGGAAGTGTTTATTTGAATGGGAAGCGTATTCGAGAAACTTTTTCACTTGATGAGGTTACAAAACCGGCAGGGGAGCAACCCTTATGGTATACTGAAGCCGAGGGTAATGGAGGTCCAATACTGATGAATTTTGAGTGGATTCAGCCCGTTGGAGGAAAGCAAATGACTTCTATGCAAGCATCTGTTGAAAATGGAGATCAGGCAATATGCGCCTCTGTTTTGGATCGATGGCCTTTTGGTTATTTGAAGAATGGATCCATCCTTCATTTTGATGGCGTGGACTTTGGAAATGGAACGGATACTTTGAGTTTCCAAGCAGCTACGTTTGCTAAAGGAGGTACTGTCGAAATGCACTTAAAAAATCCGGAGGGGGAATTATTAGGATCCTCCTTGGTAACTAATACATGCGATTGGGAAAAATTTGCGGTATTTAACCTTAAAATGTCGCGAAAGCTCTCAGGAAAACAGGATGTATGTTTTGTGATCAAAGCACCGGCATTGAAATCTGATGGAACGACAACTATATGGGCGCAATTTCCAGGAGGAATTGATCCAAACAAGACATCAGTGGAAGTTTCCGTTCGCCCACAAGTTTTTTATCCAAGTAAAACAGGAATCAATTATATCACTGTACGAGGCTTTACATTGGAGAACGCTGCCACTAATTGGGCTTCTCCATCTGCGGAACAACCGGGATTAATAGGGCCTCGTTGGGCAAAAGGCTGGGTAATCGAAAACAATATTATACGAAATTCAAGATGTTCGGGCATATCACTTGGCCGTCCTACTTTTGGTCATTCCCATCACTACCAAAAATTACCGCCAAAAATCTATCCTGAACCAAATGGCGGCCAAACAGAAAAACAGCTCCTGGACTATTTCGAGAATGCATCATGGACAAAGGAGGAGGCAGGGTTTCATATTGTACGAAACAATCAAATTTACGAATGCGGTCAAGCGGGCATTGTTGGCTGTAGTGGTGGCGCATTTAGTCTTATAGAAAATAATGATGTACATACTATTTGCATCGATGAAACTTTCAAAGGAGAAGAAGTAGCAGGTATCAAGCTTCATTTCGCTATTGACGCGGTGCTGAAAAATAATCACGTTTACAACACTTTTCGGGGGCTTTGGTTGGATTGGGGTTCGCAGGGAGCACAAGTAGTTGGAAATATTTTCCATGATAATAATGCCGCAGAAGATGTGTTTATTGAAGTTTGCCATGGGCCAATACTTTTTGCCAACAATATTTTGCTTTCTCAAAAATCGATCAATTTAAGGTCCCAAGGTATTGCATTGGTCCACAATCTTATTTCTGGAGAGATTACGGGAGGAACCGATTATAGAAACTCTTTTATTTATCGGCCTCATGAAACTATTTCTATCGGAAAACCTGCCAACAGAGGCGGTGATTGGCAGTGGTACAATAATATTTTAACTCAAAAAGCATCCGTGGGTAAATGGAATAAACCAGTAATGCCCATTAAATATGCAGGTAATGTTGTTATAAAAGAAACTCGATTTTGGGAAAAAGACACAACTTCGATGATTAATCCTGATGTGGATGCAAATGTTCAGATTGTACAAAAAACAGATGGTTGGTATTTGTCGTTGAAAGCTTCGAGCGATTGGACAAAAGACAAAAAACGTAAGATGGTAACAACTGAAAGTTTAGGAAAAGCAGTGATCCCAAATCAAGATTTTACCAATCCGGATGGTTCTTCAATTGCTATTGACTATGATTATTTTAGTAAAAAACGCAATCCTGAAAATCCATTCCCGGGCCCATTTGAATTATCAAGTGATGATAAGCAATTAATTAAGGTTTGGCCTAAATGACTAATATCGAATTAAAAAGAAGCTGATAAACTGATTTGTGCAATAAAGATTCACAAAGAGCTATATAAGACAATATAGACGGTATTTTAAGCTTACCTATCAGTATGTATAAATGGTATAATTTAGAACTATTAATTTTTTAAAATAAATACAATGTTAAAAAGAACCGCCTTATTGTTTTTCTTTTGTTTTAACGCCTATAGCACATTTGGCCAACATTTTGAAACGGATACTAGTAAAACATTATTAAAAAGCGAGAACTATATTTCTCGTGCCACCGGAATATCAAATGCCATTTATAAAATCAAGACTCAAAAAAAGGCAAATGTTGTTTTTTTTGGAGGGTCGATAACTTTCAATCCCGGTTGGAGAGACAAAATAAGCGAATACCTGCAGCAAAATTATCCTGATACCAAGTTTAATTTTTTAAATGCCGCCATACCTTCGTTGGGAAGCTTTCCACATGCCTTTAGGTTAAAGGATGATGTGTTGGCAAAAGGGAATGTAGATTTGATGTTTCTGGAGTCGGCCGTGAATGATGGGGGTACACTTGAACAAACCCAGCGCAGAGCCTTGGAAGGGATCATTAGGCACACGTTGAAAGTCAATCCTTATGCGAATATTGTTATGATGGCTTTTGTTGATCCCAACAAGATGAAAGATTATAATTCAGGAAAAATTCCGCTTGAAGTACAAGTACATCAGGATATAGCCAAAAAATTTCATTTGCCATTTATAAACTTGGCTAAGGAAGTTACCGACCGTATAAACGCCAACGAGTTCTCCTGGGAAAAGGATTTTAAGAATTTACATCCATCACCGTTCGGACAGGAAATTTACTTTCGCAGCATTAAACAATTGCTATCAGTAGAGCTGTCCAAGCCTGTACCAGCTAAACTAAAACCATCATACCAGCCCAAAGAAACAGATCCGCTTGTTTATGTCAATGGAAATCATTTGGGACTCGATGAAGCTAAAGGATTAAATAATTTTGAGCTGATTCCCTCATGGAAACCTAATGACGATATAGCAACCCGTCCAGGTTTTGTTAATATTCCCGTATTGGCAGGTGAAAAGCCAGGGGCTTCTTTTGAATTGACTTTTACCGGACAGGTAATAGGTATTGGTTTTATTTCCGGACCAGATGCCGGAATGATAAAGTACAGTATAGACGGTAAAATTTATCCTGAACTCGATTTGTATTCCCCATTTAGCAACAGCCTGCATTTACCTTGGTACTTACTGTTGGCTGATGGCCTTACAACTGGAAAGCATATCTTGAAATTGGAGATAGGCACCAACAAAAATGACAAATCAAAAGGTACGGCTTGCCGTATTGTACACATCCTGACAAGGTATTAACTAGGCATATAATCAATTATGATTATTAAAGATGATTATTCAAACTAATTAGAAATGAAACGTTCAATAATTTTAATTTATTTAGCGCTAACAGTTGGTGGTGCTCATGCCCAGCTTACGAAAGCTAAGTTTACGCTCGTGAATACACCTGAGATCAAAAACTCCAATCATCCACAGCTTTGCTACTTGTTTTTCTCCCCTGAAATCTTGGAAAATGAAAAGGTTTTTAGACTTATAGATGTTATTGCGGAAAAGACGCCCTATACTTTCGTTTTCCTTACCGCCCGCCCAAGTGAGACGCCTACTGCACCTCCTACCGAAATAGAGTTTCATGATGTTGGAAAATATCACACTATTCTTGAAAAAGTCGTTGCTTATGCCCACGCTCGCGGGTTGAAAATCGGACTTCAACTTTGGGAGGATTTTCGTGATGTTTCCATTAAAGATGCCGAACGCTTCATTGAAGAAGATGAGGCTCAGCTCGACGACAACGGTGTCGCCGAACTGAATTGCGTGGCGCGTAATGTGCGTTTAGAAAACTCCCTTATGAAAAGCGGTTTGCTTCGCGCCTATGCATTCAAGAAAACGGGCGAAGGTTTTTATGAAGCTGGATCCCTGCGTGACATCACCGACAAGTGCATTGCTACCCCGAAGGGCGTAAATAAAATAGATGTATCAATCCGTGCGGGTGTCGAATGCAAGGGGTTGACGGTTTACTTGCTTTCGGAATATTATTATTCGGCAGCTTCGAGCAGCACGCCTGAGGCGGTAAATCGTTTCGTCAAAACTTTTTCGGCCTATGGAGATATTCCTTTCGATGGTATTGCGCTCGATGAATTCCATAATCCGCTCATGAATCAAAAAAGTATAATTCGCTCACGATTTTATCATCCGGATATGAACCCACGCTACGAAGCGCTCACAGGCACTCCACTCCTCCGCGGTCTCCTGGACATGCGTTATGTGCCTGTTGGTGAAGATACCGTTCGTATCAAAGCGATCAATGCCTATATGTGGATGATGCGCAAGTTGCCACTCGGTCCTGAAAAAGCCGTCTATAATCTTGGTAAGCGTCTGTATGGCAAGGATACCTTTATCGGCATCCATAATACATTCCACAATAGCCTTACTAATGATGAAATTTGGGCGACAGGTTTTAACTGGTGGTCAGTACCAAGAGACTATGGACAGAGTGATGAAGAAACAACGTTACCTATCCAAATGGGTATTGCTATGGCACATGCAAAAAACGCTGAATATAATCAGTATTATAATAAAAATGGAGAGCATATTGCACAAAAGGCTCTTGAAGATCTCCGATACGGAGTACGCACGCATTTCCATGCACTTAATGATCTTCATGGCTGGGGAACGAGTCTCGAAAAAACTGAAGTATATTCTCTTATGGAGCCGGTTGAACGTTGCGCAAGACTGCTCAATCGCTTCAACCCTTCACTACCGGAAATGCATACCCTTGTCATTTTTGGTTCTGAAGCACTCTCTAATTGGTATCCGGATTATAAATTGCGTAGCAAAATGGATATTAGGGACGGTCTCAATATTGAAGAGAAAGTTGATACATTGCTCAAAGCTGGATATCTCACTCCGGTTATCCCTTCGGATCTCATCGAGGAAGGAGTGCTGAAAATCAACGCAGAAGGGAAGCCTGAGATGAATGGGCATAAATTTGAATCAGTTATTTTCTTATATCCTGAATACGCACATGAATCAGTCCTAAAGTTTCTGGAGAATTATACAAGGCGTGGAGGCAAGCTTATGATTGAAGGCGCTGCGACACATGACTTTTCCGGGCATAATATTGAGGCGCGCTTTGAGGCACTTCGAACTAAAGCTACTATTGTTGGATTTGATGTCAATCGCATGGGTGAACTTGGAGAATCTCCAAATATCACTCCGGGAAGGTGTCACAATGCAGACGGCTCTTTTGTCTTTACAGACTACGCTTCACTTGATGAAAATAAACCCGCAAAGGTAGAGAGTATCACCATAAACGGGGCTACTTATACTTTCGACTATCGCGGACTTGCTGTTATTGCGGGTGACAACAAAGGACTCATAAAGTTTTCAGCCCGTGGTGTTACCCATCTTCAGCGTAATGGTGTTACTCTCTTAAGATTTAAGAAATCAACGGTCATCGAGCTGGTTCGTAAGGCTGTTGGCTACAACTTTACCATTGAGGGGAATTCAACTATCGTTGAAAATACAATTGTGTCACCCGAAAAAAAAGGTCGTTAAGAAAAAAATAAAATCAAATACAATGATAAATACTAAATTTAACAGTTTTATCATATCTGAACAAGGCATTCGCTTTTAACTTTACATATTAATTCATTCAGCAGAAAACTATTTATTCAACCACAAATTACACAAATTCCCACAAATTGGGACGTCAATTGAAATTTGGCTAATCTAATTTGCGGAAATTTGTGTAATTTGTGGTAAAAAGAAAAAACTTGTTTTTAAAAGTGATTGCCCTGATATCTGAATAATACTTATTTTAGATTTTAAAAATTTCCGATTAAAAGGGAGAAATTAGGAACATTCTGATTCGTATCATTTAGTAGTTTGTGCTACAACTATTTTATGAGTTTAAATGGTATTACTTATGATTAATTTTGGCTTGATATCTAAATCTTATGTATAAAAAGAAATTTAAAATTGTGATTTTGTTGGAAACTTCGAGGGCCTATGATCGGGATATCCTAACAGGCATTACGAATTACAACAAGTTACATGATAAATTTATTTTCTTTTTTTCGCCCCCTTACTATACGGACAAAGAAAATGGGGAAAAACTTATACAGCGAATAGTTGATTGGGAACCTGACGGAATTATAACCGGGAAAATACCTGAAATAAAAAAAATAGAAGCCTTAAATGTTCCAATGATTATTTCTCCTTACAATCTACCGGATCCAAACCATATTAATATAAGAGGAAAAGGACAAGAATTAGGTGACATGGTTGCCAAGTATTTTATGTCAAAAGGACATCACAATTTTGCTTTTTTTGGGCTTAAAAATTTTTTTTGGTCATCGGAAAGACAGGAAGGATATGTTTCTTGTCTTAAAAAATCAGGGCATACTTCAAATGCATTAATTTATGATATTGATGTTTTATTATGGGAACAACTACCAGAGTTATTGGTAAATTGGTTGGCTTCGTTAAAAACACCTTGCGCCATTTTTTCGGCCAACGATGAGTTAAACGTCCAATTGATTGAAGCAGCAAAGGAATTTGGTGCCAAAGTACCTGATGATTTTTCTATTATAGGTGTAGATAACGATGTAATGATATGTGAATTGGCCAGCACTGCTTTATCATCTGTAGAACATGATGCTGTTCAGGCTGGTTTTGATGCTGCATTGGCCATGAGCAGGTGGATTGAATTTGGTGAGCAGCCAGTTGACGACATCATAGTTGGTTTAGGTTCCATCGTGACCAGAAATTCTACCAATGCATTGGCAATAGATGATGAATATTTACGCGAAGCGATGTACTATATTGCCAATACCGCGCCATATAAGGATATTTCTGTAGCAGATGTAGTTAATGCATCTACTTTGTCCAGACGGGTTTTGGAAAAAAAATTTAAGACAATTATCAAAAACTCTATTCTTGAAGAGATTAAGAAAAAAAGAATTGATCGGATTAAATTTTTATTGGTAAACTCTGATTTTTCGGTCAAAGAGATTGCTTATGAGTTAGACTTTCGTAGTACAGATAATATAACAAGGTATTTTAAACAATACACCGGCCAAGGACTTTTGGAGTACAGAAATAGTTTCGGCAAATCTTTATAATTGAATCCAATTCAGATTTTGTATAATAAAAGATTTGCGCAGATATAAGAGTGATCTTTTCTATTAGCAAACAAACTCAATAGGTTTTTAAAACCTGTTAACTTTATTAAAAAAAATGAAACTATGAATATCAAAAAATATAAAGCACTGGTTTTTATATTACTGCCTATTTTAGGTTATTCACAAAAAAATCAGCTTGAGTTGTGGTACAGTAAACCAGCTTCTCAATGGGAAGAAACCCTGCCTTTAGGAAATGGTCGTTTAGGAATTATGCCAGATGGAGGAGTAACAACCGAGAAATTGGTTTTGAACGATATTACCCTATGGAGCGGATCTCCTCAGGATGCAAACAACTATAAAGCATTTTCTTTTCTGCCTCAGATAAGAGAATTATTGCGGGCAAATAAAAACAGAGATGCAGAGAAATTAATCAATGAAAATTTTGTCTGTAAAGGTCCAGGTTCAGGAAGAGGGGACGGAGCAAATATGCAATTTGGATGCTATCAGGTTTTAGGCGATATGACGCTGAAATTTGATTATAAAACCAAATCTCAAGTGGTAAATTATCGCAGAGATTTGAACATTCAGACTGCTCTTGCCTCAACTCAGTTTACTATTGACGGAGTAACCTATAAACGTGAATATTTTGCAGGTTTTGGGGATGATGCTCTTTTTGTAAAATTGACTTCAAGTAAAAAAGGGAAACTCAATTTTATCGTTCAGTTGGATAGACCTGAACATTTTAAAACCGAAAATGGAAATGACAATTCTCTTGTGATGACAGGACAGTTGAATAATGGAGTTGACGGAAAAGGAATGAAATATAAGGTCAAAGTAAAAGCCAAAACTACAGACGGAATTGTTTTATATGCCAACGATACAATTGAAATAAAAAATGCAACTGAAGTAATCTTGTACATTTCGGCAGGAACTGATTTTAAGGATAAAAGTTTTGAGTCTTCTGTAGATAAAATTATGAATGCAGCGATGCAGAAAAAATATAATGATCAGAAGAAAATACACATCCAAAACTATCAGAAATTGTTCAATCGTGTGGCTTTAAATTTTGGAAAACCAGTTAAAAAAACACTGCCTACAAATGAGCGTTTGGATGCCTTTTTGAAAGAACCTGATTCAGATACCGAACTTCCGGTTTTTTTTTACCAATACGGACGTTATTTAAGTATAAGCAGCACCAGAGTCGGATTACTTCCTCCAAATTTACAGGGATTATGGGCGCATCAGGTTCAGACTCCATGGAATGGTGATTATCATCTTGATGTAAATGTTCAGATGAATCATTGGGCATTAGAAACAGGAAATTTATCTGAGTTAAATCTTCCACTGAAAGATTTGGTAAAAGAAATGGTTCCTTATGGAGAAAAAACAGCAAAAGCCTATTATAATGCTGATGGCTGGGTGGCGCATGTAATTACCAATGTCTGGGGATTTACGGAACCGGGAGAAAGTGCTTCGTGGGGAATCGCAAAAGCCGGATCAGGCTGGCTGTGCAACAATTTATGGAATCATTATTTGTATACTAAAGACCAAAATTATTTGGCAGAAATTTATCCGATAATAAAAGGGGCTGCTCAATTTTATAACAGTATGCTGGTAAAAGATCCAGAAACTGGCTGGCTGGTCACATCTCCATCGGTATCACCTGAGAATTCTTTTTTGCTTCCGAATGACCAGGATGCACATGTCTGTATGGGACCAACAATAGATAATCAAATTGTAAGAGAATTGTTTAATGATGTTATTACGGCATCTCAAAAACTCGGAATTGATTCTGATTTGCGAATGGCTTTGGAAACAAGAATGAAATTATTACCACCTTCAGGAGTTATAAGTCCGGACGGAAGAATTCAGGAATGGTTAAAACCTTATAAAGAACCAGATCCGAAGCATCGTCACGTTTCTCATTTGTACGGGTTATATCCTGCATCTCTAATTACACCAGAAAACACTCCTGACTTGGCAGAAGCTGCAAAGAAAACATTGGAAGTAAGAGGAGATGATGGGCCGAGCTGGTCAATTGCTTATAAAATGCTCTTTTGGTCCCGCTTAAAAGAGGGAAATAGAGCGTATAAATTATTAAGAGCTATTTTAAGACCAACATTGGCAACCAATATTAATTATGGGGCAGGTGGAGGAGTTTATCCGAATCTGCTTTCTGCTGGTCCGCCTTTTCAAATTGATGGAAATTTTGGGGCCACAGCTGGAATTGGAGAAATGCTGATACAAAGCCATGCAGGATTTATCGAATTATTACCAGCCATGCCCGACGCTTGGTTAAAAGAAGGTGAGGTAAAAGGACTAAAAGCCGAAGGAAATTTTACCATCAATATGAAATGGAAAAATGGTAAAGTAATACAGTATGAAATACTGTCTTCATCTCTTGAAAAAGTTAAAGTTAAAGTGAATGGAAAATTAAAAGAAACAACCACTTCTAAGTTGTAGTTATAAATATTGGCGCAAGGTTTTATAATCTTGTGGAAAAAAAGCTCCTTCAGATTTTTTAGATCTGTCGGGGCATAGTTTCTATACTAACTTAAATAAAAACTAATTCTTGATTTTTTCAGGACAGATAATGCCATCGCGTCTCAATGCTTCTTCATAATAGGGAATGGGACCGTAAGCCACATGTCTGTATTGTTCCAAATGCTGTGCTGTCAGGAATAATTGTTCGTTGTTTTCTATATCTTCAGGTGAAAGTGCCGGTTTTGCAGCTTCTGGAATTTCGTCTTTGTTTTAGGTTTCATAAGTCTACCTTATACAAGTTTATTGTACTAGTGTAGCTTGTAAATGTGCATTTTCATATTTTATGGTTCGCCATAATTTTTCCACAAATATATTATCTATTGCTCTTCCTTTGCCATCCATAGATATTTTTACATCATTATCTACTAAGATTCTGGTATGAATTTCGTTTTATGTTTCCCTTTTAACTTTTCAATTATTGTCTTAATTTTTGTGCTATCCAAAATAGCTTCATTTGGGCAACAATGGAGCTAAATAAAATACTTCTTCGAAAGTTTTCCCAAATGTTATTTACTGCTCGGCTTTGTATATGCAACATTCGTGTCATGGTTTTTGCAGTACTATTTCCAATATAAACAAAGGCTTTTATAAAAAACAAGGTTATAGCTTTAAAACTGAATTTGAGTATTTTAGATAATTATTCGCAACATTTAGATAAGAGGAATTGCTTTTGTTTGACTTAATTTGGAGCATAACAACTATCGCTTTTTTGTTTTTAAAAAAGCTGAAAAAACCAAAGAATATTTATTAACCAAACTTAATTATTTATGAAATTAATGAAATTAATGAAATTAAGACAGCAACAACATACGAGTATGTCAGGCTGTCGATTAAAAAAGGTATTAGGTTATCCCATGCTAGTTTTTTTTGCATTAATGGCCAATACTGTGACTGCGCAGAATGGCGGGTTTGTTTATGCCATAACAAATTTTAATACAACTGGAAGTGGCTGGGATGCACTACGAAAATTAGACCTGAAAACCGGTGAGTTTAGCCCGGTTTTATTAAATGGCAGCGATGCCAAGTTAGAGACTTATGATGCATTGACAAAAAAAATATGCAATACTGTGTTTACCGATGTAAGTTCGGAGAAGAATATCAATACTCCTTTCAGTACAGGTGTGGCAGCTGCAGCTTTTGATCAGAGAAACAATCGTCTTTATTTTACACCCATCGCCATTGATCAGTTGCGATATATTGATCTTAACAGTATGAAACTTTATTATGTGATGGATCAGTCGTTGAGAGCATCTAAAAGCGAGTTGAAAAATGAAGGCGAAATCATTACCAGGATGACAGTTGCTACAAATGGTTATGGTTATGCCATTTCTAATGACGGAAATAGTTTTGTTCGTTTTAAAACAGGGGAAAATACAAAGATTGAACAACTGGGGCCTTTAAAAGATGACCCTGAGAACAATGGTATTTCCATTCATGACTATTGTAATAGTTGGGGAGGAGATATGGTGGCCGATGATGATGGTAATTTGTATATTCTTTCTGCTCGAAATACTGTCTTTAAGATAGATACAGAAACCAGATCGGCAAAGTTTGTAAATGTTGTCAAAGGATTACCTAGAGGTTTTACAATTGATGGGGCTGTGGTTACATCCGAAGGAAAATTATTAGTGAGCAGTACTAGGAACAGTAATGATTATTATTTAATAGACACCAAACATTGGGCGGCTACTCCATACAAAGCAAAAGGAGGTATCTTCAGGAGTTCTGATCTTGCCAATGGTAATTACTTACATTCAGCTTCTAAGAGCCTTTTTGTTTCAAATGCATCAGATGGTAAGATAAGTTTATATCCAAACCCTGTTAAGGGAAAGAAATTTACTTTACAGTTTGAAAAAATTATACCAGGTAATTATATTGTTCAGATGTACAATATTAAGGGGAATATAGTTATGCGTCAAAATGTAAAGGTGGAGGCAGAAGAACAAGCTGTAACTGTAGCAATAGCATCAGCAGCTCCAATGAACTTATATGTAGTGGAATTAACCAATGCAGATGGAACTGTTGTATTTACTCAAAAGATATTAGTGCAGTAAATTGCTTTATTTACTTATTTGTTCAATTTAAAATTTTTAATCATGATAAACAACAAACGATCCATAAATAAGATAATTTTATTAGTGGCAGTTATATTGTCGAGTATGACTGCGATGGGCCAATCAACCGCTTTTTATGTTGATCCTGTAAATGGAGATGATTCCAAAGTTGGTACCAGCCCGGCAACGGCTTTCAAGACCATTGAAAAAGCCAGAAATGAAGTCCGAGGCATCAATTCAAGTATGAGCAATGATATTTATGTATATCTTATGGGTGGTACCCACTGGCTTACATCCACACTTTTATTAAATAATGCAGATGGTGGGACTAATGGATATAATGTCATTTATTCTGCCTATAACAATGAGAAACCTGTGATTAGTGGTGGTAAACAAATGACAGGTTGGACATTATATGACGCTTCAAAAAACATTTATTCTATGTGTGCCTGCGGTGGTGGCAGTTTAAATACCCGACAATTGTTTGTAAATGGAGTTAGGGCAAACCGGGCAAGCGGGGCATTGCCAACTACAACGTATGTAAAAAGTACAGGATATACCGGAGCAGCCAATTTATATACAGGTAGTAGTGGTATCCCTATGCATCAATGGGCCAACCAGACTGATATAGAGTTTGTCTATAAATGTGGGTGGACCTCACCAAGAATTAGTCCCAGCAGTATTACCAGTGACGGTACTACCACAACAATTACCATGAAACAGCCCGCTTGGAATAATGGAAATAACAAAGGGTATACCTCTATTGGAGGCACTACTAATACAAGTGGTAAGCCTGCGTTTATTGAAAATGCTTATGAACTGTTAGATGCTCCGGGAGAATGGTATCTCGATAAGGCAACGGATTCATTATTTTACAAACCGAGATCAGGGGAGGACCTTTCTACTGCAAATGTTATTGTACCGGTTTTGGAAGAATTAGTAAAAATTGAGGGATCGGCAAAAAACAACAAAGTAGGCAATATTCAATTCAAAGGGATTACTTTTTCCTATGCTACCGAATTATATGCAAATGGAGATGGAGGCTATATTTCGGCGCAAAATAACGTAGTTGATAGTTGGAGTTCTACAAGATTGACAAGTATTCTTAAAGCGGCTGTAAGTCTCAAGTATGCAGACTCTATTAGGTTTGAAAGGGATGTATTTGAACATTTGGGAGGTACAGGGTTAAATATGTACGCAGGATGTCAGGATAATCTTGTGATAGGATCGGTATTTAGCGACATTTCGGGCGGTGGTATACAGGTAGGCGATTACAATCGTGAATCGACTTCTGGGGAGGATAATTATATTCAGAATCCTGATCCGGATGTTTGGATGCGCAACAATGATATTTATAACAATTATATAACCAATATCGGAGTTGAATATTATTCAGCTACAGCTATAGCGGCAAGTTTGCCGGTTGACATGGATATTGTACATAATGAGCTTGGACAGCTACCATATACGGGGATTCATACTGGGTGGGGGTTTGGACTTACGAATACAATAGAAAAAAACAACAAGATTCAATACAATTTTATACATGATGCGATGTTGACATTGTACGATGGTGGTATGATTTATCATATGGGGTATACCGCTGGAGATGCAGCAAATAAAACCATTGTCTCCAATAACTATGTATTGAACGATATGAACATTGAAGGGGCCTTATATGCAGACGGTTTTACCAATTGGACGGATTGGACCAATAATGTAGTCAATAATGCATCCCGGTTTTTCATGGGCAATGATATTTCAAATATAACAGTAAGCAGCACCTGGAGCACTACAGGGACATACCTCAGTAATCGTACCGGGACAGGTGTTTCTATTGCGCCTGCAACAGTTGTATCGAACAACGCCTGGCCGACAGCGGCGCAAAATATAATAGCTGAAGCGGGGTTGGAAAATGCATATTTGGACATTAAACCCTTGTCAACAACCGCACCCACGCAAGTGCTTTTTCAACAGTTTAACGGAGAAACGACTGGAAGCGGACCGCTTAATTGGACACTGTCTCCAAATGGGGGAACGATTCAAATTGCCGAAATACCTAGTGCAACCAATAAAAGTATAAAGTTAAATAAGACTACAACCACCACGGGTTCAATGTCTTCGTCCAAAACGTTTTATCCTTTAACACTGGGTAGCGTGGAACTCAAGGCAAGAGCAGAACAAATCAACGCGAATTGCTATATATCTTGGCTAGCTGATGAAGCTGGAATCACCGTGGCAGCTGTCGAGTTTAAGCCTAACGGGAAAATCGGTTATTTGAAAAATGGTCAATGGTTGGATACCGATGTTTCTTATGCAGCAGGTACTTGGTATTCAATTAAAATTATTTTTAATTCCAATACAGATACTTATGATTTGTATATCGATGGGGTTCAAAAATTAGACAATGAACCTTTTATGGCAGCCGGTGGAAAAATTAACAAAGTAACCAATGGCATCTATAAAGATAACATCGGTACGATGTATGAAGATGATTTGGATGTGTATGCGCTTTTGTCAGAGCCAACCCAATTGGTGTTTCAAAACTTCAACACAGAAACAACCGGAAGCGCCCCAGCCAACTGGTCAATTGGGGCTAATGGAGGTACAGTCCAAATTGCAGAGATTCCGAGTACAGCAGATAAAAGCATGAGACTGGCCAAGACCAGCACGTCGGGATCATCGATGAGCGCCAGCAGAACTTTTACGGCAGCTACATCTGGCAGTGTAGAATTAAGTGCGAGGGCCCAACAGACTAATGCTTATTGCTATATCGCCATTTTATCGGATGCAGCCAACAATGTTTTGGCGGGTGTAACATTCAAAAACAACGGAAAAATTGCTTACTGGAAGAGTGATGGCAGTTGGCAGGATACAAGTATTTCTTATACGGTCGGCACTTGGTACAAAGTAAAAGTTGTATTTAATAGTAATACGGATAAGTCTGATTTATATGTAGATGGTACTAAGGTAATAGATCAAATGCCATCTATGGCAGCGACGGGCACAGGAGATATTGTCAAATTAGGCCCTGGAATTTATAGTGGCAGTATTGGTACCATGTATTTGGATAATGTTGAAGTTACAAAATATTAAACAAAAGCAAGAGATTTAAAATTATCTATTCATAGAGATTTTAGTTCAGCAATAAAGCGATCACTACTTTTAAAGTTTGTGGTCGCTTTTTATTGATAAGCTATGGGAGCCATTTCCCTTGAAACAGATGATGCAAGTAAACCAAACATGATTGCTAGTTGGGTTGTGGCTTAGGCTTTGTCTATGCAACATTCCCACCATGGTTTTGTGGTATTATTTCTAATGTAAATAAAGGCTTTTATAAAAAACAAGGCTATGTCTTTAAGTCTGAATTTGAATATTTTAGATAATTATTTGCAACATTTAGACAAGAGAAAGTGTTTTTGTTTGACTTAATTTGAAATATAACAACCATTGCTTTTTTGTTTTCTAAAAAAGCTGAAAAAACCAAAGAATATTTATTAACCAAACTTAATTATTTATGGAATTAATGAAATTAAGACAGCAACAACATAAGGGTATGTTGGACTGTCGATTAAAAAAAGTATTAGGTTATCTCGTGCTGGTTTCTTTGACCATAATGGCTAATACAGTAACCGCGCAGAATGACGGGTTTGTTTATGCCATAACAAATTTTAATACAACGGGAAGAGGTTGGAATGCTGTACGAAAATTAGACCTGAAAACTGGTGAGTTTACCCCGGTTTTATTAAATGGCAGCGATACCAAGTTGGAGGTTTATGATGCATTGACAAAAAAAATAAGCAATGCTAAACTTAGCGATGTAAGTTTGGAGAAGAACAGCAATGCTCCTTTCGGTACAGGTGTGGCAGCTGTAGCTTTTGATAAGAAAAACAATCGTCTTTATTTTACGCCCATGGCCATTGATCAGTTACGATATATTGATCTTAACAGCATGAAACTGTATTATGTTACGGATCATTCGTTGAGAACAACTAAAAGCAAGTTGAAAAATAAAAGTGAAATCATCACCAGAATGACCTTTGCGCCTGATGGCAACGGTTATGCGCTCTCAAGTGATGGTAATACGTTTGTACGTTTTACAACCGGAGAAAAAGTAGAGATTACTCAATTAGGTCCTTTAACGGATGATGCTTCCAATCCAGGGGTTTCCATCCATGATCATTGCAGCTGTGGCGGAGGGGATATGGTGGCCGATGATGATGGCCATTTGTATATCTTTTCGACAGGCAATAGCATTTATAAAGTAGATATAGAGAATAAGACAGCCAAGTTCTTAGGAGCTATTAGTGGTTTGCCCAAAAAATTTAATACAGAGGGCGCTGCGGTTACCGCCGAAGGTAAAGTGTTGATTAGCAGTGCAGCAAACGGGAACGGCTATTTTGTGGTGGATCCGAAAAACTGGAAAGCCACTCCGTATGAAGCAAAGGGAACTGTGCTGCCTAGTTTCGATCTAGCCAATAGTAATTATTTGCAGACTAAGGCTGAAGAAAAAACTCCCGAAACAGATACATCCGCTGTAGTAATTACAGACGATGCAAGTCAAATTAAGCTCTTTCCTAATCCAGTTGTCCATAACCACTTTACAGTGCAATTTGGCAAGATGATAGGTGTTTATCAATTGGAAATTAGAGATTTAATGGGGCAATTGGTATTGCAACGAGTTATTGAGGTAAATACTGAAAATCAACAAGAAACCATTTCGTTCAAATCAGGTCTGAAAGGGGTTCATTTAGTTAGGATAATGGGAACTGATAAAAAAGAGGTGTTTAACCAAAAGATTATTGTGGTTCAATAAACCTAAGTAACCATTGCAAATTTCAATCTTATTTATTCTTTAACTAATTAACTATATTGTTATGAATTTATTTACACATATTAAGCAATCTATGCTCTGGTCATTCTTTATTTTATTGGGTACCATGGCATTGCCACAAGTCAAAATGTTTGCGCAAACACAGGCAACTTATTATGTCGATCCTATAAATGGAAACGACGCTTCAGGAACTACTTTTAAAACCCTTGATTCAGTACGTAAAAAAATACGTACAGTAAATACCAATATGACTGGTGATATTTATGTATATCTCAAAGGAGGTACCCATCAGCTAACTTCTACCCTTAATTTTACGAACCTTGACGGAGGAACTAATGGATACAAGGTCATTTATGCCGCTGCCAGTGGCGAAAAGCCGGTAATTAGTGGAGGTCGGAAGATCACTGGTTGGGTATTAAACGATGCCTGTAAGAATATCTATCGGGCTTATGCTGGAAACCTTGAAACAAGGCAATTGTATGTGAATGGGAAACGGGCTGTCCGGGCTAGAAGCACTGTAATGCCCTCATTGACCTTTCAGACTGATGGATATACGGCTAATGGTAATGTATTTGCCAATAGTACAATTCCTATGCACCAGTGGGAAAACCAGGGAGATATTGAATTTGTGTATAATATAGTATTTACTGCTCCAAGAGGAATGGTGGGTACAATTACTAATGATGGAACAACAACAACAATTGCCATGAGTCAGTCGAGTTGGCATACCTTGACAAATCGGGGAGGAGTTTCGGTTTCAGCACAATATCCTCCTCAGTATATGGAAAATGCCTATGAGCTGTTGGACGCAGAAGGCGAATGGTATCTTAACCGTTCAAAAGATTCCATTTATTATAAGCCAAGAGCTGATGAAGACATTAACTTCTCGGAAGTTATTGCTCCGGTTTTGGAGGAATTGGTTAGGGTACAAGGTGCTGATGTAAGCAATAAAGCGCAAAATATAGTATTTTCCGGGATTACCTTTGCTCATTCGACTTGGTTGCGTCCAAATACATGGGGAGGCGTGTCTGATTCGCAGAACAATGTCGCTCGCGAATATAGACAAGAGATAATGGGAGGAGCCGTTAACCTGAAGTATACCAACTCGGTGAAGTTTGAAAGGAATGTATTTGAACATCTAGGAGGAAATGGATTGAATATGTATGCCGGATGTCAGGATAATCTGGTGGTAGGTTGCCGATTCACGGATATTTCAGCTGGAGGTATACAGGTAGGCAATTATCTTTTTTATAATGATGCCAGCAGTGAAGATTATGCGAATCCTTCAGATGCCCGACTGGTTCTCCGCAATAACGATATTTACAATACCTATTTAGCTGATTGTGGTAGGGAGTATTTCAGTGCCAGCACAATAGGATCCAGTTTTCCGGTAGACATGGATATTGTGCACAATGAAATTGGTAATTGCCCTTACTCTGGTATCCATATCGGTTGGGGATGGGGTACTGTTACGACCGCTATCAAAAATGTGACGGTAAACAAAAATTATATTCATGAAGTCGATACGGTCTTAGATGATGGAGGTCCCATTTATACCAATGGGAAAACCAGTGGAAATTCCACACTCATGGGAGGTTATTTCAACGAAAATTACCTGGTTAATGTTCCCAAGCCGGCCGGACATGCGATGTATAATGATGCTGCGAGTAACTGGTATAAATGGGATAACAATGTAATTAATGCTGCCACTTATTATGCGTGGGACTACAGTTGTAGTAATATTATTTTTGACCACAGCTACACGAATTCTCCCAGCTATGACAACACAGGCTCTAATTGTACTATAACCAATACAACTTTGGTTTCAGGCACGAATTGGCCGGCTGCAGCACAAACAATCATTGATAATGCAGGATTGGAAAGTGAGTATCTTGATATGAAACCGGCTGTTGTTCCTTTTTATCAAAAACTATTCGAAAACTTTGATGCTTTGACCACGGGTAACTCCCCGATTAATTGGATAGTTAATGCGGCAGGCGGGGATGGCACGGTAGCTGTAGAAAACGTTCCGTCGGCAACCGATAAAAGTATGCAACTGGCAAAAACAGCCACCACTTCAGGCATGGATCTTAGCTCCGCTCATAAACTAGCACCATTATACTCTGGAACCCTTGAAGTTAAGGCCAAAGCAAGTCAAACCAATGCCGTGATGGAGCCAATTATTTTAAAATCAGGCACAACGAGTGCTGTAGAAATTGCATTCAATAGTGACGGACAGATTGCTTATAAAAATACAAGTGGAGTTTGGACTGCTATTCAAAGTTATACAGCTGACACATGGTATGATTTCAAAATTGAATTTGATGCAGTATCAAAGACGTATAATCTATACATAGGTGATGCGCAGAAATTGTCTAATGCTGCATTTGCATCTGCCGGTGACTCGATTGATGCGCTTGCCCATCAAATTAATGCTGCAAGTACAGGCACTTTAAATATAGACAATATAAATGTATATGAAGGCTATTCTGCCAGATCAGTGGTATCGCTTAATAAAACGGTTACGGGCTTTAGTAGTCAGTTAAGTACAACCAACTGGAAAGCGACCAATATTAACGATGGATTGGTTGGTTCAACTACTTCTAATGAAAGAGGTTGGGCTTCAGCAAGTGGCTCAGGCATCCGTAACGAATGGGTAAATATAGATTTGGGTCAATGGTATACCCTATCTTCATTAGTTGTTAAAAATGAAGATGGAGCAACAGGTCGAAATGTAAAAGACTATGTATTGTATGGCAGCGCCACAGGTGCTTTTGGCGGAGAAGAATTTGTTATTTCATCGGGCACCATCCCAAGCTTGGCTTCTTTAGCTTCGTATACAGTGAACTTTACGCCTGTAGATACCAGATATATTAAGTTTAAAGCTACTTCAAGTTATTCTAACTATGTGATAGTAGGAGAACTAAGTTTGTACGGAGTGTCTGCACCAACACCAGTATTGCCAACGGTCGTTTCGGTGAACAAAATGGTTACCGGTTTTAGCAGTCAATTAAGTACAACTAATTGGAAAGCGACTAACATCAATGATGGTATGGTTGGTTCGACTACTTCTAATGAAAGAGGCTGGGCTTCGGTAAGTGGCTCAGGAACCCGCAATGAATGGGTTAAAATCGACCTTGGTCAATGGTACAGTCTTTCTTCGTTCGTCATTCAAAATGAAGATGGGGCAAACGGGCGCAATGTGAAGGATTATGTCCTGTATGGTAGCGCTACAGGTGCTTTTGCCGGGGAGGAGTTCGTTATTTCATCAGGGACTATTCCAGCTCTAGCTTCACTAGCTTCGTATACAGTGAATTTTACGGCAGTAGATGCCCGATATATTAAGTTTAAAGGAACTTCAAGTTATTCTAGTTATGTAATTGTGGGAGAACTAAGTTTGTATGGGTTGCCAGCATCTCCACCACCATCGCCAACTGTCGTTTCATTAAACAAAACTGTTACGGGATTTAGCAGTCAGTTAACAACAAACAATTGGAAAGCGACTAATATCAATGATGGTATGGTTGGTTCGACTACCTCTAATGAAAGAGGTTGGGCTTCAATAAGCGGAGTGAATCCTCGTAACGAATGGGTGAATATTGACCTTGGTCAAACCTATTCATTATCTTCGTTTGTTATTCAAAATGAGGATGGGGGAACCGGACGAAATGTGAAAGATTACATCTTGTACGGTAGTGCCACCGGTGCTTTTGCCGGAGAGGAGTTCGTTATTTCATCAGGAACGATTCCAAGTTTGACTTCCTTAGCGACTTCTACAGTGAATTTCACACCTGTTAGTGCACGCTACATAAAATTTAAAGCTACTTCCAGTTATTCAAATTATGTAATTGTTGGAGAATTGAGTTTGTACGGGCTGTAGATTTTTTTAGCATATCAATTACTTAAACTAGCGGCGGTCGGTTTCGGGAAGAAATCGATTGCCGCTTTTTTAAAAGTTTTGATATAATACCATTTGTGTGTATAAAATAGCCTAAAGATGTGAAGTTATTTTTCTTCAAGACAAGGATAAAAATCATTGCATAGCCTTAGCTACGGAATTATTTTTTGAGAAAGACTCGAGCGTGGCGAACAGGTGAAGCAATTGGCGAAAAAGAACGAGTAGATTGGACTATTTTATATGTATAAATGTTATAAACAAAGGTTTTTACAAAAAGAAGTCTATAGTTTCAAATTTGAATTTGGGCATTTTAGATAATTATTTGCAACATTTTAACAAGAGAAAAAGCTTTTGTTTGACTTAATTTGGGCTATAACAACCATTGCTTTTTTGTTTTCTAAAAGAGCTAAAAAAAACAAAGAATATTTACTAACCAAACTTAATTATTTATGAAATTAATAAAATTAAGACAACAAAAACATAAGGGTATGTCAGGCTGCCGATTAAAAAAAGTATTGGTGCCATGTATTTAGATAATGTTGAAGTGACAAAATATTAGATAAAAGCAAGTGATTTAAATTATCCATTCATAAAGATTTTTAATTCAGCAATAAAGCGATAATTGCTTTTAAAGTTTATGGTCGCTTTTTACTAATAAGCTTTCAGATGAATTTTTTCTTATTCTTTAATGAAATTTAATATTATGAATACAGTTTTTTTTCAAAAAAAATATTAATGAATATATGATAATAAAACATACGCATAATGATGTAAATTGATTTAATTAATTATGTTTTGATATAAAAGAGTGATAATATCCCTTTGTTTATAAAAGTATTTATTTTTAAGTACCGTTCGCAAATAGACTGTTATTTTTCGCAAATTGTTAATTGCATGATGAAACATTCCTTTAGTTTTATAAAATTATTATAACCTTTAAACCATTATTATTTTGAACACTTCAACTACGGGAGCCATTTCCCTTGAAACAGATGATGCAAGTAAACCAAACATGTCCTTTATTATGCTTGCCAGTGGGGTTGCTGCTTTAGGGGGCTTATTGTTTGGTTTCGATACCGCTATTATTTCGGGTACTATCCCTTATATTAAAACTTATTTTGGACTTGACGAATATATGTTGGGCTGGTCAGTTAGTTCCATTCTCATTGGTTGTGCAGCCGGTGCGATGTTTGCCGGCAAAATAGCTGACCGTTTTGGCCGTAAATTGTCATTAATAGCTTGTGCCATTCTATTTGCGGTTTCCGGTGTTGGTGCCGGTTTCTCAGAATCGTTGTCTGTATTTATACTGTTTCGCCTGATTGGCGGATTGGGTGTCGGTGCAGCGGCAATGGTTTCGCCAATGTATATTGCCGAAATTGCTCCTGCGAAATTGCGGGGCAGATTAGTTGCCTGTTACCAGATGGCCATTGTAATTGGTATTTTAATTGCTTATTTTACCAATTACTTATTGGATAGTATTGGTGACGATAACTGGAGGTGGATGTTTGCTTCACAAGCAGTCCCTTCATTATTCTTTTTTGTATTATTGCTTTTAGTGCCGGAAACCCCTCGATGGTTGGTGATGAAGGGAAGAAAAAAAGAAGCGGCAGTTATTTTAGAAAAGATTTCCAAAGGCGTATCTACAAATAAAGAACTTTTGGAAATAGAAAAAAGTTTTCATCACGAGCATCAGGGGACTTTGAAATTATTGCTGACCAAAGCGTATCGTCCTGTACTTTTTATTGGGATTTTTATTGCGGTTTTCCAACAGGTAACGGGCATTAATGCTATTATATACTATGCTCCGGTTATTTTTAAGGAAACGGGGATTAGCAGCAGTTCGTCATTGTTTCAAACTATTATCATTGGCGTGGTAAACGTAATATCCACTTTTGTAGCCATTGGTTTGGTAGATAAAGTAGGAAGGCGCAAGTTGCTGTTAATAGGGTGTATATTGATGGGAATATCGTTGATTGCTGTTGGTTTATGTTTCCATTTTAGTTTTTTTGATTATTACATTGTCCTAATTTTTATGCTGCTTTATGTGGCCTCATTTGGGGCAACAATGGGAGCCGTAGTTTGGGTATATATTTCCGAAATTTTTCCAAATCTTATTCGTAGCCTGGCTTTGTCGATTGCAACACTTTCGTTGTGGCTGGCTGATTTTGCAGTAACACTCAGTTTTCCCATCATGGCAAAACAATTAGGGGTAGCTACCACTATGACTTGTTACGCGATTTTTTGCTTTATAGCTTTTGTCTATATGTTTTTTAAAGTAAAGGAAACAAAAGGCAAATCTCTTGAAGAAATAGAAACCTTATTTGTTGATTAGGGGGAAGTTCTCATTTCGTCATTAATTGTTTTCAGTAATGCATTTATAAATCTATAATTATAATATAATGAAGAATAGCACACTATTGTTAAGTATGTTTCTTGTCTTGTTTTTTTTCCAGTCAAGTATATCGCAGCAAACTGTAAAAAGTCCCGATGGACAATTGTCTGTGAAATTGTTTACCAATGCAGGTGGTGAATTGTTTTTCTCTGCAAGTCGGAATAAACAGGAAGTTTTGTCTGCTTCGCCCCTTGGCATGGTTACTGCCACTGCTGACTTCTCAAAAGGGTTAAAACTTTCATCGGTTTCAGCAGCAAAAAAAGTGACCGATACCTATGATATGGTTAATGCCAAAAAAAGTCATATTGTATACCAGGCCAATCGGCAAAGTTTTACACTACAAAACGAGAAAGGAAAGAAGATGAACATCATTTTTCAACTTTCGAATGACGGTCTCGCATTTAGGTATGTGTTCGAGGGAAAATCTACTGAGCCATTCGAAATAAAGAAAGAATTAACGGCTTACAATTTCCCAGCTCAAACACGGGGTTTTTTGCAGCCAAAAGCTGAGGCGCAAAGCGGTTGGTCACATGCCCAACCTTCTTACGAAGAAGAATACCTGCAGGATATTCCTGTTGGCACAGCTGCTCCGCTCAAAAACGGTTGGGTGTTTCCGGCACTTTTTAAGTGTGATGATAACTGGCTTCTTTGTACGGAAACTGGAATGACTGGCGATTATGCCGCCATGCATCTTGAAAACGATAATGGTAGCAGTCTATATCATGTGGCTTTTCCTGATTCCAGGGAAGTATACACAGGTCAGGGGTATATTTCGAAAGCCGTGCTTCCGTGGCAATCACCTTGGCGTATCATTTGTATAGGAAGTTTGAAAACTATTGTTGAGTCTACACTTGGTACTGATTTAGCCCCTGCTGCCAAATCTGGAGATTGGTCTTGGGCAAAACCAGGTATTGCTTCTTGGAGTTGGATCCACAGTAAAGATGCTTTTATCATTTATCCTGAACAGAAGAAGTACATTGACTTTGCCGCGAATATGAATTATAAATATTGCTTGGTTGATGAGGGCTGGGATATTAAGATCGGCTATGACAGCATAAAGTCTCTCGCAGCTTATGGTAGTGCAAAGAATGTAGGTCTGCTTCTTTGGTATAATTCTGCGGGAGATTGGAACACAGTAGGAGCTTCTCCTAGAAATTTGATATTAACACACGAAAGCAGGGTTAAAGAGTTTTCTCGTTTACAGGCTATGGGGGTTAAGGGTGTGAAGATCGATTTCTTTAATGGTGATGGTCAAAGTATGATGCGTTATTTCAACGATATCCTAGCTGATGCCGCTCAGTACAAACTTCTGGTGACTTTTCACGGCTGTACAATCCCGAGGGGCTGGGCTCGTACCTGGCCAAATCTTATGACTATGGAAGCTACACGAGGATTTGAAAACACTACCTTTTCCCAGGCCAGCGCTGACAAGCAAGCTACACTGAATGTCATGCAGTCTTTTACTCGAAATGTGTTTGACCCAATGGATGCGACACCTATGAACCTTTATAAGGTGTTACCAGAGAAAATAATGCGCAAGACTACAAGCAGTTTTGAATTGGCTACGAGCATTTTGTTTTTATCAGGGATACAGCATTTATCAGAAAGCCCCGAAGGAATGAGTCACATGCCCAATTATGTGCAGAATTTGATACGCCATTTACCTACTCATTGGGATGATGTGAAGTTTCTAGATGGGTATCCTGGCAAATTGGTAGTGATAGCACGTAGGAGTGGAGATCATTGGTATGTGGCTGGTATCAATGGCGAGAATGTTGCTAAAAGTATAAAACTTGATTTGAGTTGGCTTGCTGAAAAAAAAGGCAGCCTGATTAGTGATGGTGTCGGAGTAGCGGCATTTAAAAATGAAGAAATTACAGCCGGTAAAGCGGCTAGGGAAATAAATATGTTGCCAAATGGTGGTTTTGTAATGGTTTTTTAACTGGCTTTGGCTATTGCAACACTCTCGTTGTGGCTGGCTGATTTTGCAGTAACACTCAGTTTTCCCATCATGGCAAAACAATTAGGGGTAGCTACCACTATGACTTGTTACGCGATTTTTTGCTTTATCACTTTTATCTATATGTATTTTAAAGTAAAGAAAACAAAAGGCAAATCTCAGGAAGAAATAGAAAACTTAATTTGTTGATTAGGTAAAGTAGTCAGTTTGAAGTAATGAATTTTAAATTAAAAAACAATAAAAATGATAAATAGCATCAAAGCGAAAGCTGCAATCTCTAGCGCTGATGGAAAATTTTCTATCAAAGAAATTGAGGTGTTCCCACCAAAAGCTGGTGAAGTGCTGGTGAAAATAATGGCGGCAGGACTCTGTCATACCGATTATGATTCTTTGAGTTGGAAAACTCCGCTTATTTTGGGACATGAAGGTGCAGGTATTGTAGAGGCAGTCGGCGAAAACGTAAAATCTGTAAAACCGGGTGACAAGGTTATTCTAAATTGGTCTATGCCTTGTGGCTGTTGTTTTCAGTGTAACACTGGAAATCAGAATGTTTGCGAAAATAATTCTCCGGTAACATCGGGTGAACAATACAATGGTTTTCCTTTATCTGGGGGGCATGTTCCGTTAGAACGGACACTTTTTAATGGTGAAGGGATGATACGTTCCTTCAACTTAGGGACTCTTTCTACTCATACCGTGGTAAAAGAAGAGGCAGTGGTAAAATTTGATGTCGAAATTCCTTTTGCATCGGCAAGTATCATCGGATGTGGGGTCGTGACGGGTTATGGCTCGGCAGTTAATGTGGCTCAAGTTAAACCTGGATCTTCTGTGGTTGTGATAGGCACAGGTGGTGTGGGTTTGAATGTTATACAAGGGGCGAGAATAGCTGGAGCCGACAAAATTATTGCGGTTGATGTTAATCCTTCCCGATTGGAAATGGCTAAACAATTTGGCGCTACCCATATTTTTCAAACGCCTAAAGAGGATGTGGACTTGGCTGAAGCAAAAAAACATGTATTTGGATTAACAGAGGGTAGAGGGGCTGATTATGCTTTTGAATGTACAGCTATTCCTGCTTTGGGTGCAGCACCATTAAACTTAATTAGAAATGCCGGTATGGCAATACAGGTAAGTGGTATAGACGATACTATTCCTTTTGACATGAAATTATTTCAGTTTGATAAGGTTTATGTTAATCCACTTTATGGAAAATGTGTTCCTCAAATAGATTTCCCTATCCTATTGAATTTATATAAGAAGAAGAGTTTGCTATTGGATGAAATGGTTACCAAGACTTATGCTTTAGAGGAGTTGGGGCTTGCGTTTGACGATATGCATGCAGGAAAGATTGCTAAAGGCGTAATTGTTTTTTAAAAATCACACTATGACTGAATTTAAATATATCACCATTTCTATTCCAAGATTTGAGAGCGATAACCTTAGATACATTACTGTAAAAAGCAAAAATTTAAAAAGACGGGGAGATATTTCTGTCTTTGTCCCTGCTGGAAACAATCATCAGGATTTGCCAATGGTTTTGCTTTTGCACGGCGTTTGTGCCAGCCATTGGGTATGGACACATTATGCAGGTGTGCATTTGCAAATGCAAGACTGGATAAACAAAGGATTGATAAAACCTATGGTATTGGTAATGCCTTCTGATGGCTTATCTGGAGATGGAAGTGGATATTTACCGCATAAAGATCAAAATTTTGAAAAATGGATTATGGAGGATGTGATTGATGCAGTTACCCAATCCATTGAGCAAACAAGTGATAAATCAGTATTGTTTATTGCAGGGCAATCTATGGGGGGCTACGGTGCATTGCGTTTGGCTGCAAAATATGGAGACCGATTCAAAGCGGTTTCAGGAATTTCGTCTATAACGGATGGCGAACAGCTAAAAGATCATGTAGAAGAAGATATTACAGATTTATTAAAAGAAAACGCAGCTGACGTATCTGTTATTGATATGATGCTTAGAAATAGAGATAAGCTTCCTAAAGTTCGGTTCGATTGTGGAGCAGAAGATGCTTTAATTGCTGCAAATAGAGAGCTGCATAAACAACTTTTAATGCATAACATTCCTCACGTTTATGAAGAATTTGAAGGAGGCCATACTTGGGACTATTGGGAAAAACACTTTTTTGATACCATACAATTTTTTAATAATCAATTATAAAAAGGGAATATCGAGAGCAGGGCAAACGCAAACTTTAACATATAAGTCATGTAAGATATACAGAAATAGTTTATCAAACTAGTAAAAAGAAGGGCATATAAGTTAAGAATACTTGTTAAGTGGTTAGAGCGATTTCCTTACTTAAATGCCCTTTTTACTTAGAGCCTGTTTAAATTTTATTTTTGAGATTTATTATTAAAGGATTTTTGAGTGAAACAAGGCAAATTTTTATAGAATAGCAGAGCTATTATTTAAAAATTTAACGAAGTTGTAGCCAAAAATAATCATAAGAGAGCCAATATATAAAACTTAAACAGGCTCTTAGCTTGATTTTATTTAAAAACTTATATGACTTATATGTTAAAATATAAAAAAGTCTCTATAATTTATTTCAATAAAAAGCATAAACATGGATGATTTGGAATTAGGGTCAACTAAATTGATGACTATTCAAAGAGTGAACGGTCAAATGAATGCATCGATATCGGATTTGCTTTCTGTTGAAGAACCTCTTGAAATAAGGATTGTTTATGGTATGGAAACAGCGAGACTGCAAAAAAATATCTCGGTAACCATGCGCACTCCTGGTAATGATTTCGAATTGGCAATCGGTTTTTTATTTACAGAGGGAATTATCTCCTCGTATGGGGATGTTAAGAATGTTTACCACACAGATATGAAATGCATTTCTCAAAAGCAGAATATTGTAGTAGTGGAACTGATGGAGGGTTTTGTTCCTAAGCTGATGCAGGCAGATAGGAATTTTTATACCACTTCAAGCTGTGGAGTTTGCGGTAAAGGGTCTGTTGAATCTATAAGAACAGTGACTTCATTTCACAAAATAGACAGACCAAAGGTAAAAGTGTCAGCCGATATACTGTATCAATTACCGGATAAATTAAGAGAGGCTCAAGGTAATTTTTCCGCCACAGGAGGCATTCATGCATCAGGATTATTTAATAGTAAAGGTGAATTGATTGAACTCCGGGAAGACGTGGGAAGACATAACGCATTAGATAAACTAATCGGTGGTATAATGATGGGTAACCTTTTGCCATTGGAACAACATATTTTTCTCCTTAGCGGGAGAGCCAGTTTTGAACTGATACAAAAAGCTGCAATGGCAGGGGGCTCTATCGTTGCTGCCATTGGTGCTCCATCCAGCCTTGCGGTTGACCTTGCCAATGAATTTGACATTACTCTTATAGGATTTCTTAAGGAGGATAGATTTAATATATACAATGCTGGCGAACGTATAGCAATACCAACAACAGTGGAAAGCAGTTTTAAAAGCAATTCATTAAGATATTGACGCATGAAAGAATCTCATCATAAAAAAGTAGTAGAACCAAAGGTTGAAGTTGAAGCTGCAATCGGAAAAAATCCTTCTCCAGAAAATCCTTCCAAGTTACATGGGCTTAAATTAAGTCCGGTAAAAACCTGGGCAGCTGGTATACCGGGTGTTATCGCGACTTTGGGGGATTTGATTGAAGAAAAAACATTTTTCAGAGGAAATAAAGCCTTATTAAAAATGAATCAGTTCGGGGGGTTTGATTGCTCGGGCTGTGCCTGGCCCGACCCGGATGATGAGCGTTCTGCGGTAGGTGAATATTGTGAAAACGGTGCAAAAGCGTTGGCAGAAGAAGCGACTACAAAAAGAATTACCGCTGAATTTTTCAAAAACAATTCGGTTTATGATCTCGCTCAATTAGACGATTACAGGATTGGCAAAATGGGAAGGTTGACAGAACCTATGTACCTGCCAAAAGGGAGCACGCACTATCAGCCTATCAGTTGGGATGATGCGTTCAAAAAGATTGCAGAACATCTCAATGCATTGGAAACTCCGGATGAAGCCGCCTTTTATACCTCCGGAAGAACAAGCAATGAAGCCGCATTTGTTTACCAGCTTTTTGCAAGAGAGTTTGGCACCAATAATATGCCCGATTGTTCCAATATGTGTCATGAAACATCCGGTACAGCTTTACGCCCAACCATTGGTATAGGAAAAGGCACGGTGAAATTAGACGACTTTTATGAATCGGAGCTAATTGTTATTATAGGACAAAATCCCGGAACCAATGCTCCCAGAATGATGAGTGCATTGGAAAAGGCCAAAAAAAATGGGGCTAAAATTATTGCCATTAATCCTTTGCCAGAAGCAGGATTGATGGGTTTTCGTAATCCACAGCAATTAAATGGTATAATAGGTCATGGTGAAAAACTGGCTGACCTTTTTCTTCCTGTTAAAATCAACGGAGACATGGCACTGTTGAAAGCCTTGGAATTGCTGTTGATTGATTTTGAAAAAAAATCACCGGACGAAGTATTCGATCACGAATTTATAACAAAAAAAACCGTCGGATACGATGCTTTCATCAAACAGTTTGATAAATATACACTAGAAGAACTCGCAGCCACTGCGGGTGTTTCACCAACGGCAATTTATGAAGCAGCTCAAATGCTGGCCTTTAAAAAAAAGATTATCGTCTGCTGGGGAATGGGACTTACGCAACAACCCAATGGTGTGGACATGATCAGGGAGATTCTAAATATTCTGTTGCTCAAAGGCAGTATTGGTAAGCCAGGTGCAGGGGTATGTCCTGTTCGCGGGCATAGCAATGTACAGGGAAACAGGACAATGTTAATCAATGAAAAACCAACTGATGAACAATTAGATCGTCTTCAAAATTTTTATGGGTTCAATCCACCACGCAAACACGGTTATGATGTAGTTCGGGCCATAAAAGCAATGCATGAGGGTAAGCTCAAATTTTTATTTTGCATGGGAGGTAATTTTCTGTCGGCTGCGCCAGATACCACTTACACGGCTAGTGCTTTAAGAAGTCTTAATTTAATTGTGTCTGTATCTACTAAATTGAACCGTACCCACCTGGTGCATGGAAAAGAAGCAATCATATTGCCTACTTTGTCACGAAGCGATATCGATATGGTGAATGGTGAAAGGCAGATTATTAGTACCGAAAATTCAATGGGAGTGGTAGAATCGTCCAAAGGGATGTTGAATCCGGTATCGGATAATCTCATTAATGAAAACCAGATTGCCTGTAGGATGGCGATGGTGACTTTGGGAAACAAATCGGTAGTTGATTGGCAACGTTACCACGATAGTTATGATTCGGTGAGAGATGCAATTGAAAAATGTATCCCGGGTTTTGAAAACTATAATGAAAGATTGAGAATGAAAAAGGGATTTTATTTGCCTAATGCCGCAAGGGATGGCGAATTCAATACAGAGCAATTTGGCGATCGAGCACCCTTTACGCTTACAGAAATTCCCAATAATTATCTTGAAGAAGACGAATATATGATGGCTACTACAAGAACACATGATCAGTTCAATACCACCATCTATGGTCTTGATGATCGCTATCGTGGTATTAAAAACGAGCGTCGTGTTGTTTTCATGAACCCAAAAGATATTGATAAAGCAGGATTTAAAGCAGGTGACAAGGTAGACTTGTTCAACTATGACGATGGTATCGAACGGGTAGCGCCCTTATTTATCATCGTTTCTTATGAAATTCCGGAACGGAATACCGTTACTTATTTTCCGGAAACAAATGTGTTGGTCTCTGTAAATAATGTTGTAAAAGATAGTAATATGCCGGCATCAAAATATGTAAAGATCAAGATCAAAAAGCATAATCCTGGTATATCATAGCAACGGATTGTTGTGTTAGGGGATACTTTTACTTAAAAATAAATTAGAAATTATGGTTGTACAATTTTTTTGTCCTAGATGGGGAAGCGACGATTTGAGCTGGGATGTATTTTGCCAAAAAGTAAGTAATGCAGGCTATGATGGTATTGAGTTTGCCATACCCAGAGCTACTACCAATGCCGAATTGCAAGAAATATGGAATACTACGGAAAAGCACAATTTAAAGATTATTGCGCAACATTTTGATACCTATGAGGCCGATTATACAAAGCACTATGATTTGTACTGTAGCTGGTTTGAAAAAGTTAAAGAATTGCCTTGTGTAAAAATCAATTCGCAAACGGGAAAAGACTTTTTTACTATGGAACAAAATACTGCATTGATAGATGCAGCCTCAAAGATAAGCAAGCAAACTGGGATTCAGATAGTTCATGAAACGCACCGAAATAAATTCTCATTTGCATCACATATCACAAAACAATATCTCGAAAAAATTCCAGATCTAAAACTTACACTCGATATATCGCATTGGGTTTGCGTAGCCGAATCATTTTTGGAAGACCAACAGGAAACGGTGCAATTGGCACTTGATCGTGCCGAACACCTGCACGCCAGAGTTGGTTATCCTTGCGGACCTCAAATTCCCGATCCTCGTGTGCCTGAATGGGAACACGCATTGGATGCACACCTTGGCTGGTGGGATAAAATTGTAGAACGCAAGAAAAAAGAAAATGGCTTATTGACAATTTCACCCGAGTTCGGACCTTATCCCTATATGGTGCATTTACCCGCTACTTCGACTCCCATTGCGAATCAGTGGGATGTTAATGTTTATATGATGAATCTGTTGAGAAAAAGATATGGTTGTGACTTATAATAAGTAAATAAATAAAGCTTGGAATTTAGAACCTATCATCGCAAATATTAACAATCTTTTAATAATACATAAAATGTATAAAAAAAAATTAACAATTTGCCTTTTATTGGTGCTGGTGACTTTCGCATATGCAGGACCTAGCAATATTGCGCCTCAGGCAAAAGTGACAGCATCGAGTTTTTTGAATGTTGATAATACGCCCGAAAAAGTGATAGACGGAGTCATAGGTGTAGATGGAAAAGGAGAGTGGGCCTGTAAAGGTAAAACGCAAAGCTGGGGTCATATTGAATATCCCTGGATACAACTAACATGGGATACACCTCAATGGGTGGATAAGATTGTTTTATTTGACAGACCTACACTGCTTCACAATATAGCAGGTGTCAAAATCATTTTTAGCGATCAAAGTGTAGAATGGGTACACCAGTTAAGTGCTGATGGAACTGGTCTGGCTATTCATTTTCCCACCAAAAAAATAGACTGGATAAAGTTTCAAGTTATTGATGGAACAGGAGGTGATCTTGGTTTTTCAGAAATAGAAGTTTATCCATCCCCAGATCAGTTTCAGGATTATGTTTCGATGGTAAATCCTTATATAGAAACCACTATAGGGAGATATGATTATTTCATAACCGGTCAATTACCTTTTGGAATGGCTACCGCAGCACCTTTGACACGTAATAAGCATCAATGGGGTGGGGGGTACAATTATAATGACAAAGAAATTTTAGGTTTCCAGCAAATTCACCACTGGGAGATCTCCGGGATTGAGATCATGCCTGCAACAACTATGCAGGATCCGGCAAAAGGACGAGCGACATGGAAGTCACCTTTTAATCACGATGATGAAATTGTACAACCTGGATATCACCGGTTGATGTTGCAGCAAAATAAAATATGGGTGGAGCAAACCGTCACAGAGCGTGTGAGTTTTTACCGGTTCTGGTACACTAAAAAATCAGACGCCCGTGTAATTATTGATTTAGGCAGTACAGTACAGAATGTATCGACTATGACGGATGCAAAGGCAAAAAAAGTGGGGAGCAGTGAAATTGAAGGTTCATTCTCTACTATAAATAGATATTGGGGAGGACCCAATGATGTGAAAATATTTTTTGTAATCCAATTTGACAAACCTTTTAAATCATTGAATGCCTGGAAGGCTACAGAGTCTGTGCAAAATAATATTTTGGAAGCTCAGGGCGATAGTCTTAAATTGGGAGCAGAGTTTGCAATGGATGCCGGTGAACCGCTTCACATGAAAATCGCTATTTCCTATACTTCTATTGAAAACGCTCGAAACAACCTGGAACAGGAATGTGCCGACTGGAATTTTGATAAAGTTCGGAACGATGCAAGAGATACATGGAACAGTTGGTTAGGAAGAATTGCAGTGAAAGGGGGGAGCAATGCACAACGCCAAAAGTTCTATACAGATTTATGGCATGCATCATTGGGTAGGCAGAAAATGAATGATGTAAGTGGTGATTACCCTGACAGAACAGAGATAACCAGCCTTGGCGGCAGAAATGGATATTTCAGTGATGCAGTATTTAAAATTAAATCAGTACCTAAGGATGGGAACGGGAAACCTAAGTTTAATATGTATCAGTTTGATGCATTGTGGCTAACGCAATGGAATTTGAATATATTGTGGGGACTTGCATGGCCTGAAATGATGGATGAATTTTCTGCTAGTCTGATCGAGTATGCCAATAATGGTAAGTGCTTGCCCCGTGGACCAGTTGGTGGCGGTTATAGTTTCATTATGACGGGCAATCCTGCCGCAAATTTTATTTCCAGTACCTATTTGAAAGGGTTGTTAAAAAAAGTGGATGCAAAGCATGCGTTTGAAATAGTAAAACAAAATCAGTTGCCCGGTGGAATGTTGGGAATGACCGGAAAATATGGACAGAAAGATGATTTGGAGTTTTACATAAAGAACGGATGGTGGAGAAATAATGCGGGTATCACTGTAGAAGCTTCATTCCAGGATTGGGCAACTTCGCAAATGGCGGCAAAGCTTGGCCTGCAAAACGATTACGAAACCTTCAGAAAACGTGCATCAAGTTGGGAAAACTGTTTCGACCCCGAAAATAAATTCATTTTTCCTAAAGATCAGAATGGTAAGTTCATCCATACAGATCCCTTGTCAGGCGCAGGATGGGTAGAGTCGAATGCCTGGCAGGCTACCTGGGGTGTATCGCATGACATTGCTAAGCTCGTTAAAAAAATGGGCGGTGAAGATAATTTTTGTACCAAACTCAATTACGCTTTTGAGCAATCAGCCGATAAAAACTTCGTAGCTGAATATGGAGGAGGTTATGTGAGTTATGCCAATCAGCCCGGTTGTTCTAATGCCCATTTATTCAGTTATGCCGGAAAGCCATGGCTTGCCCAATATTGGGTGCGTAGAGTGAAAGAACAAACATTTGGGGGCACCACACCTGATTTAGGCTACGGTGGTCACGATGAAGATGAGGGACAAATGGGGTCAGTAAGTGCATTAATGTCAATTGGTTTATTTGATATAATGGGTAGTGAAGCCCAGGAACCTGTTTATGAGATTACCTCACCAATTTTTGACGAGGTGAGAATTGCTTTAAATCCGGATTATTATAAAGGGAAGGAATTTGTAATTAAGAGTTACAACAATAGCCCAACAAATACCTATATACAATCTGCCAAATTAAATGGAAAACCGCTGGATACTTTTTGGTTTAGTCATGAAGATTTTATAAAAGGAGCTAAACTTGAGTTGTGGTTATCGCCTAAGCCTAATAAAAAATGGGGAGTTGGGGTGTTGCCACCTGCTTGTCATTAATATGAAAGAATAACATTAAATTTTGAAATAATTAGAAGATTATATTTAAACGACTGTTCAATGAGGAAATTTTTTATAGTATTAGTTCTATTAGTTGAATTTATATATGGAGGAGCTTTTGCTCAAGTTAAAGCCATTCAAAAAAATAGGATTGGCAAAGAATACCATGTTTCAGTACATGGTAATGATGCCAATGCTGGCAGCCTGTCCAAACCTTTTAAAACCATTATGGCTGCTGCCAATGTGGCTATGCCTGGAGATGTAATCACGGTGCATGCGGGTATTTACCGCGAACAAATTACTCCACCGCGTGGCGGTAATTCTGATAATGAAAGAATCGTGTATCAGGCTGCAAAAGGAGAAAAAGTGGAGATCAAAGGCTCGGAAATTATTAAAGGCTGGAAAAAGATAAAGAATGATACTTGGGAAGTAAAAATTCCAAACAGTTTATTCGGCAAGTTCAATCCTTATAAAGAAACAATTCATGGCGATTGGTTTGACCCTAAACCCAAAGACAGAAAATACCTGAGGGGCGCTGTTTATCTTAACGGGGACTGGCTGATGGAAGCTGAAAAAAAAGAAGAAGTGCTTGGTGTAGCAAATGAAAAGAATCCGCTTTGGTCCGCAACAGTAGATTCAACTGCCACCACCATTTTGGCGCAATTTAAAAGCCTCGATCCTAATAAAGAAAATGTTGAAATAAACGTTCGGGAAACTGTTTTCTATCCCGACAAACCATTCATGAATTTTATTACAGTTCGCGGTTTTACAATGGAGCAGGCTGCTACCCAGTGGGCGCCGCCTACAGCGGAACAACAGGGCTTGATAGGTACACACTGGAGCCGTGGTTGGATTATTGAAAACAATGTGATACAATATTCAAAATGTTCAGGTATTTCGCTAGGAAAGTACGGTGATGAGTATGACAACCATTTCACAGAATCGGCAGAAGGTTACGTGGGTACTATTAAACGTGCTTTGGCTTTTGGCTGGAACAAGAGCACTATCGGCGGTCATGTTGTGCGTAACAACACTATCGCTTATTGCGAGCAAACAGGTATTGTGGGTAGCATGGGCTGCGCCTTTAGTATAATTGATCATAATGAAATTCACGACATCCACGTTCGCAAACTTTTTGGCGGTGCAGAAATGGCGGGTATTAAATTTCATGGCGCCATAGATGTGCAGATCATGAATAACCTGATATACCGCACGGACAGAGGTATTTGGCTTGATTGGATGGCTCAGGGTGCACAGGTAAAAAATAATCTGTTGTATGAGAACAGTTTTGATTTATTTCTGGAAGTGAATCATGGCCCTACTTTAGTTTCTAATAACCTGTTGTTATCCAAGTGGAGTGTGAAGATGAATAACAATGGGACTGCTTTCGCACACAATATATTTGGTGGAGTGTTCATTGTGTATGGTTATGATACCCGTCTTACGCCTTATCATAAACCACATTCCACCTATGTGGAAGCATTACAGGATACCCGCGGTGGGGATGTTCAGTTTTTTAACAACCTGTATGTAATGCAAGGCAATACTTGGCAATATGATAGAGCATTGTTACCGGTTACAATGTCCGGGAATGTTTATACAAAAGTGACTGATGGCGGAGTACCGAAGGATTATAAAAACTGGGGAAAGTTGAATGACTCACTGGATACTGTCGCAAAAAACAAACAAGTGAGTGCCGAGTTAGTTCGGCAGGATTTCGATGCCAGCGCAAAACTCATAAAAGAGAAAGACGGAATTTATCTGGTAATTAATTTGGATAAAAACTGGCTGTCAGAACAAAAAAGGTTACTGGTAACTACCCAATCATTAAGGCCCGCGATCATCCCAAACCTGCCTTTTGAAAATACGGACGGTTCAGCATTACGTATAGATACCGACTATTTCGGTAAAAGACGTAACATCTTAAATCCATCACCCGGCCCTTTTGAAATCACCAAAACAGGTAAGCAGAGAATAAAAGTTTGGGAAGGAACATTAATCGATCTGGGTTTAGAAAATCGTTCAAATTAAGTTTATACCGGAACCTGACTGATGAAATTTGATAACCATAATTCGATTAAACAAAATATGAAAATGAAGAAAATAATTACCTCACTACTAATTCTCATCCATTTATCTGCTTTTGCAGGAAGCGAACTTAAATTAGGTAAAGAATACCATGTCTCTGTTAAAGGCAATGATGCAAATGACGGTTCTGCTGCAAAGCCGTTTAAAACGATTTCCGCTGCCGCCCAGGTGGCAATGCCCGGAGATGTAATCACGGTGCATGCGGGTATTTACCGCGAACAAATTACGCCACCGCGTGGTGGTAATTCTGATAATGAAAGAATCGTGTATCAGGCAGCAAAAGGCGAAAAAGTGGAGATCAAAGGCTCGGAAATTATTAAAGCATGGAAACAGTTGGAAAATGATATATGGGAAGTAAAGATTCCCAATAGTTTCTTTGGAAAATTTAATCCCTATAGCGACCTGATCCGTGGCGATTGGTTTGTCCCGATACCTAAGGAACGGAAATATCATACCGGTGCTGTTTACCTAAATGGCGATTGGCTGATGGAAGCTGAAAGTAAGGAGGGTTTAATGAAGCAAATGGGTGAAAAAGAATCATTGTGGTGGGCAGAAGTAGATTCTTCCTTCACTACCATTTGGGCACACTTCAAAAATGTGGATCCCAATAAAGAAATGGTCGAGATCAACGCAAGACAGACGGTATTCTATCCTGATAAACCTTTTGTCAATTTTATCACGGTCCGTGGTTTTAGTATGCTGCATGCCGCTACGAACTGGGCGCCACCTACGGCCGAGCAAATGGGCTTAATCGGTACCCATTGGAGTCGCGGGTGGATAATTGAAAACAATACCGTTCAGTATTCAAAATGCGCTGGCATTTCATTAGGTAAGTATGGCGATGAATTTGATAACAAGGATACCGAATCAGCTGTGGGCTATGTGGGTACGATCAACCGGGCGTTGGCTTTTGGATGGAATAAGGGTACAATTGGCAGTCATATTGTACGCAATAACCATATTGCGTATTGTGAACAGAATGGTATAGTTGGGAGTATGGGGTGTGCTTTTAGCAAGATAGAAGGAAACACTATTCATGATATCCATGTACACAAGTTATTTGGTGGTTACGAAATGGCAGGTATTAAATTTCATGGTGCAATTGATGTAGAAATTACGGGTAATCAGATTTATCGCTCTACTATGGGAATATGGCTCGACTGGATGGCACAGGGAGTGCAACTAAGCAACAACCTGATGTATGATAACCCTCAAAGAGATTTGTTTTTAGAGGTGAACCATGGACCGGTAATGGTGTATAATAACCTATTTCTTTCAAAAGAGGCAGTTTATATGAACTCACAAGGAGTTGTATTTGCACATAACTTGTTTGCCGGAAAAATGAATATGCTGGTTTATGACAGTAGATTAACACCTTATGATTTACCGCACTCTACGGCTGTTGCCTGCTTAAACGATAACCCTGGAGGCGATGTGCAATTCTTAAATAACCTGTTTGTAAATGGGGGCGATGTAAATCATTACAGTAATGCATTATTGCCAGTACGTTTTGATGGGAATGTTTATACCAAAGGATCGGTAAGGGCTATCGGATTGATTAGTAAAAGAGGAAACGGCGAATTGAATAAGAATGCAAATGAGCAGATGAAAAAGTATCAGGAGCATAAAGCCGTAGAAACGAATGCGCTGGTGAAAGACGATTTTGATGCAGCCATAAATCTTTTGAAGCAAGATAAATTCACCTATGTAGAAATAGCATTCGACAAAGAATGGCTTACGCAAAAAAGAAAATTGATAACTACTCCAATGCTTGGCAAAGCTGTTATTTCTAACCTCCCTTTCGAAAATCCTGATGGTTCAGCAATAAAAATTGATACAGATTATTTCGGTACAAGACGAAATTTGTCAAATCCTTCGCCAGGACCGTTTGAGATTTTAAATACTGGAAAACAAAAGATAAAAGTTTGGGATAATTGAGATTAACACTTAACAGGATATTCGTGATAACAAAAGATATATTGAATAATGAATAGAAACAATTGAAGTCTAAATTAATTATATAACCAGTAAGTTGAAAAATATTTTAAGATGAAAAAAGTGATTTTAATGTTAATTTTTCCTGTTTTGCTGCAAGCGCAGATCAGTGCAACAGATGCCGGGAATGGATTGGGCAATAATACGGTTACTGATATTGTCATTGCCTTTAAAATGCACGTGGATATTGGCTATACCGATTGGGCTGAGGGAGTACTTCAAAAATATACCGGCCCCATGCTGGAAAAGACACTGAATTCTATCGATCAGACGGCTTCCTTGCCAAAAGCAGAACAGTTTGTCTGGACCATTCCGGCATGGCCCTTACAATATATGCTGGATAATTGTTCCCCTCAAAACAAACTAAGATTAGAGAAAGCTATTAAAGACCAGCGTATTGTAGTCCACGCTTTGCCATTTACTACAGAAACGGAGTCGAGTGATATGGAAAATCTTACCCGAGGACTATCTTATGCCAATAATATCAATGAAAGATATGGATTAAAACCTGCTCGTGATGCCAAGCTTACTGATGTCCCGGAGCATTCGTGGGTTATCCCGACTTTACTAAAAAATGCAGGCGTAGATATTTTACATATTGGGTGCAATTCAGGTTCTTCTGCTCCTGATGTACCCACTTTATTCTGGTGGCAGGGTCCTGACGGTTCAAAACTGCTTACCTTTTATTGGGCGCAGTATTATGGCTCCGGAATTTTACCTCCTAAAGACTGGCCGCACAAAACTTGGCTGGCCATGATTCATACCCATGAAAACACAGGCGCGCCCGATCCCAAAGAGGTGGCCGCTTTATTGAAAGAAGCCAAAGAGAAAATGCCCAATGCCCGCATACACATCGGTAGGATCTCTGATTTTTATGATCTATTGATGAAGGAAAATCCAAAGTTGCCTGTTATAAAAGGCGACATGCCAGATACATGGATCCATGGCTTTATGTCGATGCCTGCTGAAGTAAAGATCAACAAAGTTTTTCAACGCGAAGCCTATACGACAGAGCAGTTGAATACCCACATGAATTTATGGAAAGGTAAAGATATTTCCATTGATAAATACGTGAATAAGGCCGCAGAGAATATGTTGCTGTTTGACGAGCACACTTTTGGTGCGGCAATTTCACATGGACACCAACTTTTCTGGAAATATGGTGATGACTTTAGGATTAATAAAGCCGAGGACAATTATTATTTCCTGGAAAAATCGTGGGAGGAAAAATCGGCTTATACCAAACAGGCTGAGAAGGTTATATGGCCGTTAAAAAGAAATCTTTTGTTCGAGTTGGTGAAGTCCGTGAAAGATACATCCGCCCATGTAACTGTTTACAATTCCTTGCCGTGGACCAGAAGTGGACGAGTGAAGCTGTTTGAAAGCTATTATGAAAATCCGGCACACGAAGTGCCACCCATTACAGCCGTAAAAGATTTGGAATCCGGAAAAATTATTCCTGTGCACCAAGATCACAACCTGCTCTCTTTCGATGCCACTGATATTCCTGCCGGTGGTTATAAAACATTTGCAGTGGTGGAAAATCCGGGTGGAATTTCATCATCACTTTCAGCTAATGAACAGCGTAATGTGTTAGAAAATAAATATTTCAAATTAATCATCAACCCTTCAACAGGAACCCTTCAATCTGTCTTTGATAAACAAAATAATCGTGAGCTGGTAGATTCAAAAAGCAAATATGCCTTTGGTGAATATGTTTATGAACAATTGGGACAGAATCAGGTCGATACCTATAACAAAAGTTATATAAAGCCAAGTAGCCTGGCATGGGCAGGGCAGGAGTTTATCAGATTGCCGGCACAATTGCCAAACCAAGAAACGAAAAGGTTCAATGGTAAATGTGATAAAATAGAATGGCTTAATAATAGAAGCATGATACGAGCCACAGCAATCTGCAGTTTAAATGACAGTAGTTCTCAGCAATACTTGGTAAGTTACACGCTGTACGAGAATCAGCCTTATATCGAAATTACAGTTGGTTTAGATGGAAAAAGGGGTATTCCCAATCCTGAAGCCGGATGGGTGGCATTTCCTTTTGCTTTAGACAAACCAGAATACCGGTTATTGCGAACAGGAGGTATTGTTGATCCGCAAAAAGACTTGGTAAACAAAACCAATCATGACTTTTATTTTCTCAACACAGCAATGGCGATGTATGATAAAGCAGGAGGCATTGGTTTAAACTGTCCATATACGCCGGGTGTAAGTATAGACCAGCCGGGCATTGGCGTTTTCTCTACAACAAGAACACTTACTACAGGCACAGTATTTTCCAATTTATATAACAATGCTTGGGGAACCAATTTTACAGAATGGATTGAAGGATCGCATGCGGCTAAGTTTTATATCTGGAGTTATAAAAACTATGATGCCGAATCTACCTTTATTACACCTGCCGAAGAAACACGTACCCCATTAAGTGCTGCATTCTGGGCACCTACGAGTTTGGCTTATGCACATAATTATGATGCTAAGGGGGAATTGCCTAACACTCAAAGTGGTCTGGAGTTGGATCGTAAAGGAGTGATTGTTACTTCATTCAATAAAAAAGGTAAGGAGGCTACTATCCGCTTTTGGGAGGAGGCAGGCCAGTCTGGAAAATGTACCGTAAAACTTCCTAAATCCGCTTCTTTCAAAAAAGCTTTCGCTTGTAATTTAAGAGGAGAACTATTAGATAAGAATGGAATTATTATTTCGAATAACTCTTTTGTATTTGAAATTGGTGCTAACCAGCCACGTACATTTATACTAAAATAGGACGAAAAGATGAAGTGATCAATCTGAGTTGGATCTATAAAGGTCAATGAAAAAAACATTTCCGTTACCGTAAATGTTGCAATGCCTGGTAATATGATAAGAGACGAAATACGGCCAATTCTTTTTACCATAGCCTTTAAAGCTCTGGTAAACGATGAGATCAAGGTTTGGCCTGAATCCTTACCTCCAAATATCTTCCACGTATCTAAATCAACAAAAAAGAAACGATGAAAACTGGGACTCAGGTTCGTTAAAGCATTAGTAAGTAGTATAAAAATTAATCTATTACACAGATAAAACTGTTATTATGAATTCATCTATTCATCCTGAATACAGGATCACTAAAGAAAACGAAGCAAAAGCCATTGAGAAGGGCTTAGCTGAAGCAGATTGGTATACGTGTTATGTGCCACGAGAATCAATGAGGACATTGCTAAAAAGAAAAGATGGGCCAGCCATTAGGGATACCGTCATTTGGTTTGCATTGATGTTTGGTTTTGCTGCTATTGGCATATATTATTGGTTGTCCTGGATATCTGTTGTATCCTTTATGTTATATGGCATTATCTATGCTTCCACGTCTGATTCGCGCTGGCATGAGTCGAGTCATGGTACAGCATTTAAAACCGATTGGATGAACAACTGGTTATATGAAATTGCATCATTCATGGTAATGAGAGAATCTGTTGTATGGAGATGGAGTCATAATCGTCATCATAGTGATACCATTATCGTTGGAAGAGATCCTGAAATTGTGTCACCGCGACCTGTAAAATTACGTGCTTTATTGGGAGGACTTATTAATTGGAGTAGTATGCCAAATTATTTTCTCCAGATGATCCGTCATTCGTATGGAAAGATGTCGGAAAGTGAAAAAATGTTTATACCCGAAACTGAGTTTAAAAAAATCTATATCAGGGCGCGTATCACGCTTTTGATTTATGGACTTGTAATCGCAAGTGCTGTTTATTTTCAAACCATTATTCCTTTATTGCTTATCGGGTTGCCCAATATATACGGTGCATGGCTAATGCCGATTTATGGTTTGACGCAGCATGCTGGTCTGGCAGAAAATGTATTGGATCATCGTCTCAATTGCAGAACAGTATACATGAATACAATTAACAGGTACCTGTATTGGAACATGAATTACCACATAGAGCATCACATGTTTCCATTGGTTCCTTACCATGCGTTGCCAAAATTACATCAGCTGGTAAAAGAGGATATGCCGGCACCTTATCCCGGTCTTTTCGCTGCATGGAAAGAGATTATTCCGGCTTTGTTAAAGCAAAGAAAGGATCCAACCTATCATGTTAAAAGACAATTACCTCCAAGGGTAGCCCCCCCAACGAGGAATAACATTTTTAAAGGAGACAATGAATCCACTGCTGATGGATGGCAGTTGGTTTGCGATGTTTCGAATTTATCAAGGGAAGAGGTAATTCGCTTTGATTTAGGCAATAAGACATATGCGATTAGTTGTACCGGCGATGGTAAGTATCACGCCACCGATGGCATTTGTACTCACGGAAATGTTCATTTGGCAGAGGGGCTGGTAAAGGGTTCTATTTTGGAATGTCCAAAACATAATGGGAGGTTCAATTTGTCTGATGGTTCTCCGGCCCGCGCTCCTATTTGCGTTGGCCTTCGAACCTACCCGATTGAGCTTAGGGACAATAAGATATTTATAAACACGGTATCGCCGGGCGGCAGTGGCGCCGTTGAACCGGAAACCCTAAAATACAAGGTTGTAAGTAATGAAAATGTTTCCACTTTTATCAAGGAATTGGTTATTGAACCACTCGAAAAAGATTTGACCTTTAAACCTGGGAGTTACCTGCAAATCGATATTCCTGAATATGAAAAAATTGAGTTTAAAGATTTTGACATTTCCGAACCTTATAATTCAGTTTGGCAACGTCATCAATTGTTCAATTTAACTGTACAAAATAAAAATGGATCGGGGAGAAGGAATAACTATTCTCTTGCCGTAGGTTCGCCTGAGGCCGGCCAACTAAAGTTTAACGTTCGTATTGCTACTCCGCCTCAGGGGCACGATTGCTCACCAGGCATTGGTTCCAGCTATATGTTTAGCTTAAAGCCAAATGATATTATCACCGCGATTGGCCCTTTTGGTGATTTTAACATCAAGCCTACACAAAAAGAGATGATCTATATTGGGGGTGGTGCTGGAATGGCTCCGTTGCGTTCGCATATTTCTCACTTGTTTGAATCGGTTGGCACGTCAAGAAAAGTAAGTTATTGGTATGGTGGAAGAGCAGAGCAGGAACTTTTCTATCATGATTATTTTGAAAGTCTGGCGAATAAACATTCAAATTTTAATTTCCATGTGGCACTTTCGGACCCTCTTGATTCAGGTACCAGTTGGAAGGGACATCAAGGGTACATACATTTGGTGGTTGAAGAGAATTATTTGAAGAACCATCCGAATTTATCAGCGGTTGAATTTTATTTATGTGGTCCTCCAATGATGATTAAGGCTTGCCTTTCTACCTTGAAGGATTATGGTGTATGTGATAGTCAGATTTCTTTTGATGAATTTTAAGTTTTAATATCAAAGGACAAACTAATATGAAAATAAAAATCTTTACAGTCCTGCTGGTACTCATTAATTTATCGGTATTTGCAAGAGTCGATGTTAAATTAGAAAACGTGCGAGCTGTGGTCGCTATTCCATCGGCCGATCAAACTATTGCCATTCGGAAAAACGCGTCAGAATTAGAAAGATATGCCTCACTGGAGTTGCAGCGCTATTTATATCAGGTTACTGGCGCAAAGTTGAAAATTCGTGAAGGGGGGAAGGGGGCTTTTGTTTTGGAGCAGCGTGCGGACGTGCCGGGGCCACAGGGATATTCACTGAAGCGCCAAGGCGCTATGGTGACGATTGCTGGTAGCGATGCGGAGGGTGTGTTGTACGGTGTGTATGGGTTGTTGGAAGACTATTATGGTGTTGGATTTTATTTTGGCGGTGATGTGCTGCCAGAAGGACGACAACCTTTAATGCCGGCGAACCTCAATGAAACTAAGAAACCCCTTGTGAAGGTTCGTGGTATTTTGCCATGGACGAATTTTCCACAGTCTCCATCGTCGTATTCGTGGACTGACTGGAAATTCATCATCGATCAGATGGCCAAAATGCGGATGAATTTGCTGAATATTCACAATTATAACTGCCAAGGTCACAACGAAATGTTTCACAACTGGAAATTCGATGGTTGGATGGCTCGTGGCTGGATGCCGGGGGCAAAGTCGGGCCACGCATGGGATGGCCCGGGTTGGGACGTTAACCAGTATCGTTTCGGAGCGGCGGATTTGTTCGACGATTTCGACTTTGTTGCGGATTGCTCGATGCACAACGAATCGCTTACTAATGAACAGGTTTTTCGCAAAGGTATATCTGAATTTCAAAAGGTGATTGCCTATGCGCATTCGCGCGGTGTCAAAGTCGCTCTGGGAATTGAGAACAATTTGGTACAAGAGAGCAAAATTAGTTATGTAGATTTTCCAGCCAACCTCAATATGGATGAATACCGTGCTTCTAATCCAAAGATCATTGATGCCAGGGTGGAACAAATCGCCAGCGATTACCCAGATCTCGATTATCTCATTTGCTATCAGTCAGAGACAATTACCCGCAATCCATTCAAGCTTAAGGAATGGTTGGAAATCTTTAATCGATTTTATAAAGGAATAAAAGAAAAATCGCCGCATACACGATTGGCCGTTTCTGGCTGGGGGATCCAACAATCGACGATTGCTCAATGTCCAAGTGATGTTATCTGCGCTCCCATTGCGCCGTACACGGCCAGTTTTGCCGATGGTGCAGAATATGGTGATAGGGAATATTGGGGTTGTCCTTGGCTCGAACGTGATGGAGGCAGTTCACAGTATTATTATCCTTATAATGTAGATTTGTCTGATGCGATGAAGTCGTGGGAGAAACGTGCGCCAAATATCACAGGTTTGCATTGCAACATCTGGCGGCTTACCGATGCACTCGATCCAAAAATCTCTTGGATCTCCAAGGCGGCCTGGGATGTAAGTGGAAAACTCTCTAATTCAGAATCGGTCTATCGCGACTACGCCGTTCGCAATTATGGCGCACTTGCGGCTGAAGCCATTACCGGTATCATTAACCAAAATGAGCCATTTGCCTCCAGTTTTGCCGAATGCCAGGGTACGCCGCCTTTTTCGGCCAAGCTTTACATCGATCAGAGCAAGTACAAACGCAAATACACCGGTGGTGACACAAACGAATTGACCAAAGCTAACCAACAAATCGAAGTCATCGACCATTGCATTGCCGGTGCCTCGCCCGCGCAACAGGAGCGTTTGAAAACGCTTCGCTGTCGCATTGCCGCCGCGCGCGACCACATCCTGATGAATCTCCAGTGGGACAACTGCAAATTCGGGGACTTCCCCACAACGATGCAATCGTGGGTGCGCAACTTCACCCATCGTGTTACAGATATTTCATCGCTCGGTAACGTAGTCAGTATGCAAAACCGTTTCGTTCAGCTCAACTATCTTCCCAAAGAACCATTAATGCAGGCACCAAAGCCAGTCGAATCTTCATTATTTCCAGTTGTAATTTCACCACCTGCCTCTACAAGATCTGGTCAGCCGGCTTCAGTTACCATCCGTGTTCTAGATGCCCAAAATTATTCCGCCGTTACCGCGATACTCCATTGGCGCGAAGCCGGCAGTTCAAAATGGATGGACGTTCCTATGTCTCGTCGTGTCAAAGCGATCTTCACCGGAAAAGTCCCCGACAAAGGCCTCGTTGAGTATTATCTCACCGTTGCTGAATATAATCGCACCGCTCGGTTTCCATCCGTCGGCAATCTTACTCTTATAACCGTTGGGAACACTGCGACACAGCTGGAATCACCGAAAAACTTCCGGATTGAAAACAAGACATTGACATGGGATGAGGTTCCCGGTGCGTTTTGGTATCGCATTTACCGGGATAACCAATTACTGACTTATGTGGCGGTTGGCACACACACTTTTAAAGATACTGATCCAGGTTTTGATGGCCAACCATTGACAGGATCACATAATTATCAGATCAGTGCCGTCGACAAGTTCGATCACGAAAGTATCACGACTAAGAATGTGCAATGAGTGTGCTCATCATGGATACTGGATATCTAGTTAAGGAACTGAATCAGGTGCGGCACCAAGTATTTTTATAGGGTGGATTTATTGAAAATTGAATTAATAACCCATACCTTAAACCTTTATCAGGATATGAAAAAAATCTTAATCTTATTAATTGTTATAAGCAGCTTTTCTACTTTAGCAAAAGGTAAATTGGTTGAAGACAAAATTCTTCACCCCAAAGAATATCATGTTTCAGTAAATGGTAATGATGCCAATGATGGTTCGTTGGCAAAGCCTTTAAAAACCATTTCCGCTGCTGCAAATGTTGCAATGCCCGGTGATGTGATTACTGTTCATGCCGGTGTTTATCGAGAATCGATTGTACCACCAAGAGGAGGGGACTCAGAAAGTAATCGAATAACCTACCAAGCGGGCAAAGGTGAAAAAGTAGAAATTAAAGGTTCTGAAGTAATTAAAGGTTGGAAAAAATTAGATAAAGATACTTGGGAAGTAAAAATACCAAACACATTCTTTGGAAAATTTAATCCGTACAAAGAAATAATTCAAGGTGATTGGTTTTATTCTAAGCCCAAAGATAGAAAATACCTTAGGGGAGCTGTCTATTTAAATGGTGACTGGTTGATGGAAGCAGAAAAAAAGGAAGAAGTTTTCAACGCAGCTGATTCAAAAAATCCGCTTTGGTGTGCCGAAGTGGATGCAACGACCACTACTATTTGGGCTCAATTTAAAAATGCAGACCCTAATAAAGATTTGGTAGAAATAAATGTTCGTCCAACAGTTTTTTATCCCGATAAACCATTTATGAATTTTATTACTGTTCGCGGCTTTACCATGGAACAGGCAGCTACCAATTGGGCTCCCCCCACTGCGGAACAACAAGGAGTGATTGGTACACACTGGAGTCGGGGGTGGATTATTGAAAACAATACAATTCAGTATTCAAAATGTTCGGGTATTGCCTTAGGGAAATATGGTGATCAGTATGACAATGAGCATTCTGAATCGGCTGAAGGTTTTAATGGCACGATAAAAAGAGCCTTAGCTTCCGGTTGGAACAAAGGCTCGGTTGGAGGCCATATTGTCCGTAACAATAGCATCGCTTATTGCGAGCAATCGGGTATTGTGGGGAGTATGGGCTGTTCTTTCAGTGTGATACAAGACAATACTATTCACGATATCTATACGCATCGATTGTTTGATGGGTATGAAATGGCTGGCATCAAATTTCACGGAGGCATAGATGTAAAGATTAGCAATAATCAAATTTCCCGTGCTGTTTTTGGTATATGGCTCGATTGGATGAGTCAGGGCGCACAAGTGATGAATAACCTATTCTATGAAAACGACCTTGATATGCATTTGGAAGTAAATCATGGACCATTGTTGGTTTCCAATAATTTGTTTTTGTCCAAATGGAACTTGGCGATAAATAGTCAGGGAGTTGCTATTGTCCATAATATTATTGGTGGCAGAATTCAGGCCTATGGTTACGACAGTCGTGTAACGCCTTTGCATAAGCCTCACAGTACTTTTATTTCGGGTTGGCATGATAATCCGGGGGGCGATGTTCAATTCATCAATAATCTCTATGTGATGGAGGGCAATGCAAGAAACTATGATAAGGCATTGTTGCTGGTAACGATGACGGGAAATGTTTATACGAAAGGAACTAATCAAGGCTCGGGAGGACAACTGATAGCATGGGGTATGCAACTTGCCGATTCGTTAAAGGTTAAACAAAAGCAAAAACAAGCTAATGCTGAATTGGATAAACAAAATTTTGATGCAGGAGCAAAACTCCTCAACGAAAAGGACGGGGTTTACCTCGAAATTAATCTCGATAAGAATTGGTTGGCACAAAAAAGACAATTGGTAACAACCCAATCCCTAAGTTCTGCTATTATTCCAAATCTGCCTTATGAAAACACCGATGGTTCGCCTCTCAAAATTGATACCGATTATTTTGGAAATAAACGCAATACATCTAATCCTTCGCCAGGAGCTTTTGAAATTAAACAAAGCGGAAAGCAGAAAATAAAAGTGGGTAAATCCTATACATCGAGCATATACCATCAGCCTCCTCTTCCAACTAAAATCAGTGGCATATAAAAAATAGAATTAGAAATAATTATTTAAAACAACAATCAAGACTACCTTCAATGAAAAAATACCTTCTTATATTACTTGTAATGGTCAATTTATCTGCTTTAGCAATCATTACACCTCCGGGCAAAGAATACCATGTAGCTGTAAATGGTAATGATACCAATGACGGCTCGATAACAAAACCTTTTAAAACCATTGTGGCTGCTGCAAATGTTGCAATGCCCGGTGATGTAATTACTGTTCATGCCGGTGTTTACCGAGAGTCGATTGTACCTCCAAGAGGAGGGGACTCAGATAGTAGCCGAATTACTTACCAAGCTGCCAAAGGTGAAAAAGTAGAGATCAAAGGTTCGGAAATTATCAAAGGTTGGAAAAAATTGGATAGGGATAAAGATACTTGGGAAGTAAAAATACCCAATAGCTTTTTCGGAAAATTCAATCCCTATAGTGATTTGATTCGTGGCGATTGGTTCATACCAACGCCCTCAGAGCGGAAATATCATACCGGAGCTGTTTATCTCAATGGCGATTGGTTAATGGAAGCAGCGAACAAAGATGAAGTGATGCGACCTGCAAATTATGTAGAACCGCTATGGTGGGCAGAAGTAGACTCTACAACTACTACTATCAGGGCACAATTTAAATTTGTCGATCCTAATAAAGAAACTGTGGAGATTAATGCACGCCAAACCATTTTTTATCCAGAAAAGCCTTTTACCAATTTTATTACAGTTCGAGGGTTTACCATGCAGCATGCTGCTACCAATTGGGCTCCACCTACGGCAGAGCAAAAAGGAATAATAGGAACTAACTGGAGTAAAGGTTGGATCATTGAAAATAATAACATTCAATACTCTAAATGTGCCGGTATTGCCTTAGGAAAGTATGGTGATCAATTTGATAATACCAGTGCAGAGAAGGCGGAAAGTTTTGTTGAAGTAATTAAGCGTGCTTTGGCTAATGGATGGAATAAAAATACGATAGGGAGTCACATAGTTCGCAACAATGAAATCGCTTATTGTGAACAGGTAGGCATTGTAGGGAGCATGGGAGGCTCTTTTAGTACGATAGAAGGAAATGTAATTCATGATATTTTTATAAGGGGAAAGTTTACTGGTGCCGAAATGGGCGGGATAAAACTGCATGGGGCAATAGACACTAAAATTATCCATAACCATATTTACCATACTTATTTTGGGGTGTGGCTCGATTGGATGGCACAGGGTGCACAGGTAAGTAATAATTTGTTGCATGAGAATACTTGGGATTTTTTTCCGGAGGTTACTCACGGTCCTATCTTGGTTAGCAACAATATTATGTTATCGGTGACTAATCTTAGGATGAATGCCAGCGGAGTAGCTTTTGTACATAATATTTTTGGAGGAGGGATTGATTTCATTACTTATGAGAAACGAGAAACACCTTATCACAAAGCACATTCCACAGAGATTGTCGGTCTTCATGATAATCCTGGAGGTGGAGTTCAATTCATCAATAACTTATTTGTTAATGAAGGAAGTGCACGGGCTTATGATAGTGCGCTCTTGCCGGTAACTTTCGCAGGGAATGTTTACACAAAAGGGACAAATCAACTGACAGCAAAGGATCAACAAAGAATAAGCAGCAAAAAAATATCCGAATTGCCTCCGCTTCAACCCAAGAAGGAAAGCGGGGAGTTGTCAAAGCAAGACTTTGATGCGAATGCGATCTTGTCTAGTGATAAAGAGGGAACGTATCTTACTATTGACCTAGATAAAAAGTGGTTAGCAGAGCAAAAAAGAAAATTAGTAACTACTGTTATATTAGATAAAGCTTTGATACCAAATCTACCTTTCGAAAATCCGGATGGCTCAACAGTGAGGATAGATACCAATTATTTTGGTACACCGCGAAATGAATCTAATCCTTCACCTGGAGCTTTTGAAATAAAAAAATCTGGAACACAACGGCTAAAAGTATGGTAATTTGAAGTAATATTTTTTTTTGCACCATTTGGAATACTTCCTGCAACATTCTAAAGACTTTATAATGCGTCAAATTGGCTATTTTTGGAATAGCCAATTTGTTATTATGTATAATTCCAAATCTCAACAATGCTATTACTATTGATTAAAAAACCAATGAAAAAAAAGACATTACTATTCGCTTTGATTGTTACCTTGTCTTCAACTAGTTTTATTGAAGCACAAAAATGCGCAAAAAAAACTTCTTCAAAAGGAGATCAAGCAGAAAAACTCGCCAATAGTATTATCCCAAAGTTGACGTTAAAAGAAAAAGTTTCTCTTATTCATGGGAACCATCTTTATAGTGTGCAAGGTTGTCCGCGATTAGGTATTCCTACTTTTTTTCCATCTGATGGGCCATGTGCGGTACGTCCTGAGCTATCGGATGAGTGTAAGCCTATATACGAGAAGGAAAGCAAGGAAGATATGGCTATTGCATTGCCTCCTTTATCGGCTTTGGCAGCAACTTGGAATCCAAAAATGGGACAACTATTCGGGGAAACACTAGGGAACGAGCTTCGGGCTCGAGGCAAAGACATGAGTTTAGGTCCCTCTATAAATATTATGCGTACCCCACTTAATGGGCGTACTTTCGAATATATGGGTGAGGATCCATTTCTTACCGGTCGTATGGTGGTACCTGTAATTCGTGGTTTACAAAGTCAGGATGTATCGGCTTGCGTTAAACATTTTGCACTTAACAATCAAGAACTAGACAGAGACAAAGTGAATGTAACTGTAGATGAGCGTGCACTTCGGGAAATTTATCTGCCTGGTTTTGAGTCCGCCATCAAGGAAGGAGGTTCTTGGGGAATCATGGCTGCTTATAACAAGTTTCAAGGCAAATGGTGTGCTGAAAATGATTATCTGTTAAAGACTATTCTTCGTGACGAATGGAGGTTTAAGGGCGTCGTGGTAAGCGATTGGGGTGCAGTTCATGACATGAAAAGCGCAGCACTGGCCGGTTGCGACTTAGAGATGAGAGTTGGAAACGCCTATACTTACCCAAATTTAGTAAAGACATTAGAAAATAAGGAGATTCCTGAGACTGTCATAGATGAAAAAGTGAAACGAATGCTATGGCTAATGGCCAAAACCAAAAAAATAGGATCGGATAGTATTAAAAGAACAATTGGTCATCTAGACACTCCTGTACACCGAGAAGCGGCCTTAAGAATTGCAGAAGAATCCATCGTTTTACTTAAAAATGAAAAAGAAATTCTTCCTTTGAATCCCTCTTCTTTAAAGACAATTTTGTGCATAGGTCGTAATGCTAACCTCAAAGTTTGTTCCGGTGGAGGAAGTGGAGAAGGCAAGCCTCCTTATGAAATAACCGCATTAGACGGATTGCGTAAACGTTTAGGCAATGATGTTAAAGTTGAGTATGTGAGTACGACTTCAAACGTTGCAGAAGAAGATTTGCTAAAACAGCTTAAAACTGCCGACGCTGTATTGATTTTTACCGGTACATCCCATGATGAGGAGACAGAAGGTAAAGATCGTCGTGATATAAAACTTCCGGCTGATCAAGATGAAATGATAAGAAAGTACATCTCTATTAATCCACGTACAGTAGTTATTAATCAAAGTGGTGCTCCTGTGGAAATGCCTTGGGTAAATGATGTTAATACTTTGGTTCAATTTTGGTTCAATGGGCAAGAAGGGGGAAATGCACTGGCTGCGATCTTATTTGGCGATGCAAATCCATCGGGAAAACTTCCTTGTACCTTTCCAAAAAAAATAGAAGACATTCCGGCTCACTTCCTTGGTAATTATTCTGCAGACCAGGTAAATTATGCCGAAGGTGTGTTGGTGGGGTACCGCTGGTTTGATGCTAAGAATATTGAGCCCCTCTTCCCTTTTGGTTACGGCTTAAGTTATACCACTTTTGAAATAGGAAAACCCACTCTTACTGCTTTAAAACTTCATAAAAATGATAGCCTGACTGTTAAGGTAAAAGTGTCGAATACAGGTAAACGTGCCGGAGCGGAAGTCGTTCAGCTTTATATTGCCGAACAAAAGCCATCGGTTCCACGCCCGCCAAAAGAACTTAAGGCATTTCAAAAGGTTTACCTGAAATCCGGCGAATCAAAAACCATTGAATTCAACTTAAAAGCTAAAGACTTCTCTTTTTGGGATGTCGAAACGCACAATTGGAAAGTTAATCCGGGAACTTTTGATCTTCTAATTGGAAATTCATCACGAAGTATCATGCAGAAATCTTCAATTCGTTTTCTGTAACCTTAATGTGTAAATTTTTTATCGAGTTCAAATGGGATTGCTTTAGTATAGAAAAATTTAAAACTGGTAAAAACAACGATTAACTATATTAAATAATTATTCCCTGGAACAATATAGACTTTGATTTTAGAAGGATTACCCATAAAACATTCATTGTTTATCTTCAGACTACAATTAAACAAATCGATTAACTAGCAACTTGAATTAATTAACAAAAAATATGAAACCAATAATAATCTTTATTTCGACAATTGTTTGTATTAATTCTTATACACAAAACATAATTCAAAGACCAAAGGAATTGGGCAAAGAATACCATGTGTCGGCAAAAGGCAATGATGCTAACATCGGATCATTTGCTAAACCATTTAAGACTATCACCGCTGCAGCCAATCTCGCTATGCCAGGTGACGTGATTACCGTTCACGCAGGCATTTACCGCGAGACGGTTGCACCGCCAAGAGGAGGAGAGTCTGACAAAAAACGGATTACCTATCAGGCTGCCAAAGGAGAAACTGTTGTCATTACCGGTTCCGAACCTGTCAAAGGTTGGGTTAAAGTGCAGGGTGACATTTGGAAAGTTGTCATTTCCAATAGTTTTTTCGGGAAATTTAACCCTTTTGGCGATTTGATTACTGGCGACTGGTTCAGTAGTCCGAATGGACGTAAGACGCATACCGGTTCTGTATATATTGGTGACCAATGGTTAAAAGAAGCCACTTCGTTGGACGAGGTGCTTGGATCTACGAGTAGTGGGCTCTTCTTTGCCGAGGTTGGTTCGGAAAACACCACCATCCACGCCCAATTCTCTGGCAAGGATCCGAACAAGTCGCAAGCAGAAATAAATGTTAGACAAACGGTTTTCTACCCTACTAAGAATTTTATCAATTTTATCACAGTCAGAGGTTTCGTCCTTCAAAATGCAGCACCGAATTGGGCTCCACCTACAATAGAGCAAAAGGCGATTATTGGTACCAACTGGAGTAAGGGCTGGATTATCGAAAATAATGTTATCCGACACTCTTCGTGTTCGGGACTTTCTTTAGGAAAATACGGAGACGATTGGGGTAATGACGGGCCTGGCCTTAAGGATTGGAATCTCACCATTGAGCGTGCTCTCAAGAACGGTTGGAACAAAGAAACGATTGGGCATCACCTAGTTCGCAATAACGAAATTTATGAGTGTGAAGAAGCAGGCATCGTCGGTGCTTTTGGCTGTGCATTCAGTATTGTTGAAGGGAATCACATCCATGACATCTGCGTAAGAGGGTTAATCAATGGAGCTGAAATTGCAGGTCTCAAATTCCATGGAGCAATCGATGTTATCATATGTAACAATTGGTTTCATCATTGTCTCCGTGGTATGCACCTCGACTGGATGACTCAAGGCACACAGATTACCGGTAATCTCATGCATAATAATGAAGCTAAGGCTTCAGGTAACGTTAGCTTTCATGAGGTTGGAGGCGGTCAGGATATTTTTCTGGAGGTCAACCACGGTCCCTGCCTCGTTGCAAACAATATCCTGCTTTCCAGTCAGTCGTCTATGAATGCTTCGCATGGTACTGCTTATGTACACAACTTCATGCGTGGTGTTAGCCCTACCTTACAGCGTTGGATTGCACGTAAAACACCCTGGCTTGTTCCGCATGGTACCGCTGTTTTGGGGCAATACGATAATCGTACCGGTGACGATCGTTTTATCAATAATGTTTTCATTAATCAAAGCTCACTTAAGCACCACGATAGCGATTCATTGCCTTCGATGATGGAGGGTAATGTTTTCACCAAGGGCACAGAACCTTCGAAATCGGAAGCGTCTACCGCTTTTGTTTCGGATTTTGATCCAAAACCCGCAATCGAGATCCGTAACGGGGAAGCTTATCTTCATCTGGAAACAGATCTGGACTGGTCAATCCAAAAAAAACGTAGCCTTGTAACCACCAAAATGCTTGGAAAGGCTGTCGTGCCTAATCAAGAATTTACTAATCCGGATGGTATGTCCATTAGGATAGATACAGACTATTTTGGAAAAAAACGCGATAAGAACAATCCTTTTCCAGGAGCCTTCGAGAAGCCAATGAACGGTGAGGTCAAAGTGTGGCCGAAATAATAAAAGCCGATGAAGAAAAGAAACGCATACTAACAATTATTTGTCTTGCCTATTGTCTCATACTAAAATGAGTTGGCAAGAAACACAAATCTTTGTCTATAATTTTTTACAAAAAGTTTCATGAAATGAATTTCATGAAACTTTTTTTGTTTCGAGAAGATTCAAAAAAGGTCTTGTTAGTGATATAATACCAAATGAAAATATAAAATAATCCAATCTTTACTTCCTCTCCTTTGGAGAGGGCTGGGGTGAGGATAAATAAACAAACTATATTATATTTTCATTTGGTATAAAGTTGATGTTAGAAAGAGATTTTGTACCGCTTTTTGAATAATTTTCAATTGAAAAGTCATGTAGTGAGAAATAAGCTTACTATGACAAAATGGTCAGGATGTTCGAATTATTATTACTATATGGTTGTTCTTAATTAATTCATTCAGTAATTATTTTTGTTTTACTTTAATTAGTAAAATACGCCATAATTGGGGTGTTTTTGACCCATTTCGAACACTTTCTGCAACATTCTAAACACTTCTATGGGGGCAGCTTTTTTATTTTTGTGATTGCCATTTACTCTCTGCAAAGTAAAATAGATGAATTATGGCGAGGTTTTTTTAACAGGAATATTTATTATGATTAATCTGTAATACTACAAGACTATGCTCAAAAAAATTGCTATATGCCTTATCGCCTGCATGTGTATTTCCCCGTTGTTTGCTCAAAATACCTCTTCGTATATTTTGGACATGGTTCACAATAATCCGGGAGAGGCTTTAACTAAGACAGTATTTAATAATCCTTCATATTTGGCAAAAAATAAATTTACCGGCCAGGTTATCAATGATTTTACATTTGCACATGCAGCAATTACTTTCGATAAGCTTAATACATCAATTTTTCCAAAAGGGAGCAAGGAACGATTATGGGTAATGAATGCCGCTGAAAAAGTTAGGGAAAATATAAAAAAAGCACATATAGCTAGAATAAAGGTTTACTATTTTACAGATATTATAGTATTGCCAAAAAAATTGGTTTCACTATATCGTACCGAAATTTGCGACAAAAATGGTAAGATTTCTTTCGAGCGGCCTAAAACAGTTGAAATACACCGCATCATGTTAAATGAACTGTTTGATACTTTTCCTGATCTGGATGGATTAGTAATAAGAACCGGGGAAACCTATTTGAACAATGTCCCTTATCACACGGGCAATGGGCCTATTACAAACGGAGAAGAAAGCCATATCAAACTTATTAATCTTTTACGTGAAGAAGTTTGTGTAAAACGAAATAAAAAGATTTTTTACCGTACTTGGTCCTTTGGAGGGATGCACGATGACCCACAATACTACCTAAATGTGACCAATAATATCAAGCCGCATCCCAATCTTATATTTTCAATTAAGCATACCAAGGGAGATTACCACCGCACTTTCGATTTTAATCCCACATTGGGCTTAGGGAAGCACCAACAAATTGTAGAAGTGCAATGTCAGCGTGAGTATGAGGGGAAAGGCGCATATCCTAATTATGTCATGGATGGCGTGATTAACGGTTTCGAAGAATTTTCAAAAAACACACCCCAAAATGGGTACAAATGCCTTAACGACATTAAAAACAATCCCAATTTTAAAGGGGTATGGTCGTGGTCAAGAGGCGGCGGATGGGTTGGTCCGTATATAAGTAACGAGTTTTGGTGTAAACTAAATGCCTATGTTATTGGACATTGGGGATTAAATACCAAGAAGACAGAAAAAGAAGTTTTTGACCAATTCATGAACGAAAATGGGATTGAAGGTGCGTCCCGTCAAAAATTCAGGGCTCTGTGTTTATTGTCTGCGCAAGCTGTCTTAAGAGGGCATGACAGCGCCGATCTTCATTTTGAAAATGATTGGGCTTGGTGGATGCGTGATGAGTTTTTGGCGGGGATAAGTGCAACAGATCCTTCTGTGAAAACAATTACATCCGAAGGGTGTTTGAACGATGCTTTTTCTTATTGGTACAACAAAGGGGTGTTGCAAAAAGCTATAGACGAAAAATTTGAAGCCGTTGAGTTTTGGAAAAAAATTACAGTATTAAGCAATTCCATAAAACTTAAAAATAAAAAGGATGAACAGTACATCCGAACTTCATCACAATACGGTCTATTGCTACATCAGATAATTGCTGAAGGATGGAATATTATGGCCTTAGGTTTTACAGGTGATCAAACCGGGACGTATGATAAAAAGTCTTTATCGGAATCTTTGGCAAAGTATGATCAATATTGGAAAGAATATGAAGTTTTAAAACAAACGCACGCAGATTGTGCATCGTTGTACAAACCTTTTGCATTTGTATATGAGGCTCCTTATTACCACCGGAAAAGAGGAATGAATGAGTCTGTAAATAAGTATAGAAAATTATTAAATAATATACGTTAATTACTAAATTTATGGAAAAGAGACAAAATAATTGGGCTATATTAGCAGTAATATATTTATTCATCATATTTTTTATAATCTCTATTTTATACTTGTTTTTGTAAAATAAGGGATTTTATAAATCAATATGTTAAGAAATAAATAATTTGATAATCTGATAATTAGCATGTTTAAATCTTTCTGTAGGTTTGATGTATAATTTTTAAATGACTTATTTAAGGATACTTTAATTTGATGGATGCGATAAAAGCTTTCAACTTTTAACCGTATTTTTTTTAAAAATACAATATACTTTTTATTGAATTCGTGATATAATCCATCTTTTAAAATTAAAAGTCCATTTTGATGCCAAAAAAATGAAAGTATATTTGAAATTAGATTTACTACAAACATAAAGTTAGACCATAGGCTAGTGAATCTAATTTTTAAATAAAAAAGCATATCATGAATAGTATTTTTGATTATGAATTAAAAAACGGTGTTTGGAAATTTTTTCTAATCACTGTTTTGGTGTTTAAGGGAGTATTTGTATCAGGACAAGGCTTGTCTGTATCGTCTGGAAAAGCACTGGCACCCGATTTACTTTTTGAGCGATTTTATAGTAAGAATGGACTTCCTGATGATCGTATTCGTACTATTTTTCAGGATAAAAAAGGCTTTTTGTGGATTGGTACCATGAATGGAGTTGCCCGATATGATGGCTACACTTTTAAAAAATATTACAAAACAAGATTTCCTAACAGTATTTCAGGAAATTGGGCCTATGCGATTTGTGAAGATGGTAAAAAGAATATTTGGATTGGAACAAGGGAGGGGCTTAATCGATTTGATACGGAGAAGTCATCTTTTGAAAGCTTCGTCAATGACAAAAATAATCCCAAATCAATCAGCAGCAATGTTATTAATACCCTGCAATTTGATAAAAGAGGTGTTTTATGGATAGGAACTCCACGGGGTTTAAATCGTTTTAATCCTGTAACCAAATCTTTTAAAAGATTTAATGGCTATCCGTTTAATACAAATATATGTAGCATTATAGCTTCCAATGGGGATTTTATTTGGATTGCCACTAGAGATGGAGCCGTTCATTATAATACTAAAACGGGGCAGTATGATTTTTTTAAGATTCCTGTAAAATCGAATCCTTATGGCGACAGATTTTGGTCAATGATAGAAGATCATAAGGATTTATACTTTGCCACGGGAGGAAATGGATTGATAAAGCTTCCATATAATTCGACTAGAAATTCATATGATCCTTTTCATTTCGTAAACGATTTTAAAGGAGGGAGTTTAAGCAACACCGAGGTTTTTTCTATTTGTAAATCATTGAATGGGGATTTTTGGTTGGGTACTACAGGTTTGGGACTTGCTAAAATCGAAAAGATAAACTCTCCCGAAAGAAAGATTACTTTTTACAGGAACAATGCCTTAAACAATCAAAGCATTAGCAATAATCAGGTATATAAAGTATTTATAGACAGATCGAATGTGCTGTGGTGTGGTACTGATCAAGGTTTAAACAAGCTCGACCTGTATTTGCTTCCCTACCACTATTATACGTTTACTGATAAAAGTAAAAAGGATCAGGTTCGAAGTCTTTATTCTGCAGATGGAAAAACAGTTTGGCTTGGTACAACCCAATCGGGTGTGGTAAAATATAATACCACAAGTGGTGAAAGTAATTCCATTAATTTTAATACAAAGTTCCTTAATTCAAACCGTTCCTTGTTAATCGACGGAAATGATGTTTGGAATGGTACGCTAGATGGAGCACTTAAGTTAGATAAATCTTTAGCCAAATATAAAAAAGTAGTTGATGGACATGCTGTTTTTGCATTCTTGAAAGATTCCAAGGCTAATGTATGGGTAGGAACAAATAATGGTTTATATAAAATTAAACCTGATGGAAGCAGGGTCAATTATTTACCTGATGTTTCCCAAAATGGAGCTATTGGCTCAGGCTTTGTAAGATCCTTGTATGAAGATCATAAAGGTAATATCTGGATAGGTTTTGAAAATAGTCCAATTGAGTTTTTCGATCCGAAAACAGAGCGATTTACGCGTTTGACAAGTACCAAAGATTTTGGCAATATTATTTTTAGCATCGTGGAATATCCTGAAAATGTAATTTGGGCAGGTTCAGAATCGGGTTTAAATAAAATAACAGCCTTAGGAAATGGTAAATACAATTTTAAAAACTACTCTGAAGAAAATGGTTTGCCAGATAAATCAATCGGCAGTATTTTACCCGATGATCATGGGAACTTATGGTTGGGAACGATTAAGGGATTAGTTAAGTTCAATATCCAAAAGGAAAGTTTTCAAAACTATTTAAATAATATCAGTTTCAATTCGAGCAGTAGCTATAAAGTAAATGACCATTGTTTTTTATTTGGCAGTTACGAAGGATTTGTTCAATTTGATCCAATAACTATAGCCAATGATGTAAAGGCTCCCGAAGTAGTTATTTCTGATTTAAAGCTTTCCAACAAATCAGTAGGTATTGGTGAAGAGATAAATGGCGATGTTATCCTGAGCCAGGATATTTCGGGTACAAAAGAAATTACTCTTAATTATGATAGTCAGTTTACGATAGAATTCACGGCCTTGCATTTTTCGAATCCGGCAAGTAACTTATATGCTTATAAATTGGATGGTCTTAATGACGACTGGATTTATGTTAATGCTGGAAACCGCAGTGCCACTTATACAAATTTGGATGCCGGAACTTATACTTTTATGGTTAAGGCTTCCAGTTTTTCAAAAAAATGGAACAATCAACCTAAGACCTTAAAAATAAAGATTTTGCCTCCGCCCTGGAAAACTTGGTGGGCGATTTTGTTATACCTTATTCTTTTCAATGCTTTGCTATTTGTTTTTGTAAAGTATATCCTTATTCAATCAAAACAAAGAAACCAAATTCTTTTTGAGCAAAATGAAAAAGAACAATTAAAAAACTTAAACCAAATGAAGGTTCGTTTCTTTACTGATGTATCTCACGAGTTTCGCACCCCGCTCTCTCTAATTGTAGGTCCTGCAGAAGATATTCTGAATTCGGAAATCACAGGAGCCGTAAAAAACAAGGCAAAACTAATTTACCGAAACTGTACAAAGTTATTGTATCTGCTTGACGAGCTTATGACTTTTCAGAAAATGGAGCAGGGTATGCTAAAACTTAATTGCGTTAATGGGGATTTAATAGATTTTGTTACAGAAATTTATGAGAATTTTAAAGCATTGGCAAATAAAAAGAACGTTGAGTTCAATTTAATTGCAGAACAACAGCATTTATTTACCGATTTTGATACTCGGAAAATGGAAATGGTAATGAACAACTTATTGTTCAATGCTTTTAAATTTTCTAAAAAGGATGGAGGTTTGATAAATGTCAGAATTTCAGAACATACGTTGCAGGATGTTCCCGAAAATGCTGATAAAAGAATTCCAAACTGGATCTGTATTGCTGTAGAGGATAATGGAAAAGGGATTTCAGCTGAAGAATTTGGAAACCTGTTTCAGCGTTATTTTTCAGACGACACAATTATGGGGAGTGGTGTTGGCCTTTCTTTGACAAAAAATCTTGTAGAGCTTCATAGCGGTGTAATTATTGCTGAAAGTGAGCAAAATGTTAAGACAACCTTTAAGGTATATCTTCCACATCAGTCTGTTGCAACACAAAATCCGGAGGACTATATTTATAAGTCGGAATATGATATAAGTACGATGGTAGAAGAATCTGTTTCAGTTAATTCTTCGACTGCTGTATCAGACGAAGAACAATATTGCATATTGGTTGTAGATGATAATCCAGAAGTACTTGCTTATTTAGAAATGACATTCAGTGACGGATATAAGGTCGCTAAAGCAGAAAATGGAGCTGAGGCACTAGATTATATTAATAATAATTTGCCGGATTTGGTTATTAGCGATGTGATGATGCCTATTATGGATGGTGTTGAATTGTGTAAAGCAGTAAAAACAGATATTAATACTTGTCATATCCCATTAATTCTGCTCACTGCAAAGTCAACAATTGAGGATCGCATAGAAGGATTGCAAATCGGTGCCGATGATTATATCCCAAAACCATTTCATCCCAATGTTCTAAAAGCAAGAGTTGAAAATCTAATCAAAACCCAAAAGCGTATCATAGAAAAATTTCAGGCTGACGGAGGAGTGATAATCCCTAAAAATATTGCTCAGAATCCTTTGGATGAGAAGTTTTTGAATAAGGTAATTGAAAGTATTAAGGCGAATATGAGCAACGATGAATTTAGTGTCGAAGAACTTGGAAATATGGTAGCAATGAGTAGAAGTAATCTTTTTAGAAAGCTAAAGGCAATTACCGGTCAAACCCCCATTGAGTTCATTTACTGCATACGATTGAAACATAGTATGGAATTGTTGCTGAAAAGGGAAATGAGTTTGTCCGACATCGCCTATGAGGTAGGTTTTAAAAATCCGTCATCTTTTACAAAATCCTTTAAGAAGCAGTTTGGAAAGTCACCGTCTGAGTATCTTAATGATTTATTGAAACCCATAAAAGATGACCATACGTAGTCAAACAAAAAGGCGGGTAGGGAAAAATTTAGATAGCATTTTTGTATTTAAAAAAAGCATAAAAATCGTCTTCTTTAGATAAAGTTTATTGATCTAAAGAAGATAATTTTTTGTTATATGACTATCTGTGACTAGTACCATTTCATAGAATAAATTTGCTTTAGAATGTTTTTCACAAACTTTATTCTTTCTGTTCATTGTATCTCTGCGCCTTTGCGTGGCAAAGGTGCAGAGAAGCAAACTATATTTTCAATATTTAGACTTTTGCTATGAGTTACAAACAGTCATATTTTGTTATTATGCTTTGAAAAGAAAAACCGATTTAGGCTTGTTTAGGACTTTTTAGGCTTTGTTTCTTCAAAAACAACTTGAGTTCGATTAAGAAAAATCTATTTAATTTTTAGTTATAGCTAATGCTTTTTTGTCAAGTCGAGCGCAGTCGAGACAGTAAGTTCATCTCGATTGTACTACCAATGACGTTTTTATTTGAGTAGGGTCTCGACTGCGCTCGACCTGACAAAACAAACGTCATTTATATTGCTTTTTTTAGAATAAAAATGATACCTCGATCTGATACATTTTATAAAAAATAGTGTTTTCTTTTTTTTAAATGATATCGAACCTACATTGAAATAAAACCTGTTTTCTTGAAAAAAACAAAAGCTTGTATTGTACTGAATGCGCCTCCGTTCTTTGAATAAATTTTTAAGTTTTTTATAAAATCAAAATTAGAGAAATAGGTAGTTCAACCTGTTAGTTTTTAGTTACGACGAATTTTAAACTAAAAAAATGATGGAATCAGGATTTGTTTTCGAAATATCTCGTCAGCCCAGTAAAAATGGCAAAAAATAAACAGTTGAGATAATTATTTGCAACATTTCAATTAGATAAAAGACTAGTGAATCCTATAAATTTGAAAAAAATAAAACCAGAATTTGATAATTATTAATTATTAAAATCAACTAACCAAAAACACTATTATTTATGGCATCAACTAAATTTTGGCTTCATAAGATTATGTTAGCCCACCAATTAAAAAAAGGATTAAGTTATCTCGCATTGGCCTTATTTGTTCTATTGGCTAATACAGCAACTGCACAGAACACAAAAATTAATGTTTCTGGGGTAGTCAAGGATGTAAAAGGAATCACTTTACCAGGGGTAAATATTCTAGTAAAAGGTACTAAAAATAGTGCTGTTTCTGATTTTGACGGAAAGTTTACCATCAGCGTTCCTAATGAGCAATCAATATTGGTTTTTACCTTTGTCGGTTTTCAAACAAAAGAAAGTACTGTAAGTAATGTGGATGGAAAAACAGTTACTCTTTCGGATGCTTCATCCGAACTTCATGAAGTAGTTGTGGTAGGGTATGGTAGTCAACGAAAAAAAATGGTGACCACGGCAGTTGCATCTATATCAGCCAGTCAAATTAAAGATTTACCGGTTGCAAACTTAGGTACTGCATTGCAGGGGCAAATGGCCGGTGTTAATGTAACGTCTACCAATGGTTCTCCGGGTCAGCCACCAGTAATCAGGGTAAGAGGTACAGGTTCTATCTCAGCAGGTAATTCACCACTATATGTTATAGATGGCTATCCGATGGAAACCGCGGAAGCTTTCAATATGATCAGTCCGAATGACATTGAAAGTGTTCAGGTTTTAAAAGATGCTGCGGCTGCGGCTATTTATGGATCAAGAGGGGGTAACGGTGTAATTATTGTAACTACCAAAAGAGGAGGAAAAGGGAAGACTAGAATCAGTTTTAATAGTTTTGTAGGTGTTCAGAGTCTCTCTAAAAAAATAGATGTATTAAATACTCCACAGTTTCTTTCTTACCTAAAAGATGTTTATGTATCCCAAGGTTTAGCGGTGCCTGCCAATGTAGCAAATCCACCGGCAAACTTACCTGATACAGATTGGCAGGATGAAATTTACCATGATGCACTACAGAAAAGTTATAATTTATCGGCATCTGGTGGATCAGAGACGGTGAATTATTCTATTTCGGGGGGCTACTTGTCTCAGGAAGGTATCGTGGACTTGACAAAATTCACTAGGTTCAATGTACGAATGAGCCTGGATGCACAAATAAGTAAAAAACTAAAAGTAGGGGGTACATTTATGCCTTCGTACGCTATTACCGATAACAAATCAACTCAGGGGATTATCAATGGAGGTGCTCCTGAAAGCGGTGGCGGTATAGCAGTGGGCGGTGTGGTACACACAGGAGTGGCGATGCAGCCATTTTATCCAGTACGATATGCAAATGGTGATTACGCGCAACCTGGTGTCGACCCGACATATAATGGAGCCAATTCGATGGCTTCCGGTAACATGGTCAACCCGGTTGCTTTACTAAATTTGTATGAAGATCAAGTAAAAACACCATTATTTTTAGGATCTGTTTATTTGGATTATGCGATCATACCTAATTTAAAATTCAAATCTTTTTTTGGTACTCAATATAGCAGTAGCGCAAGAAATGTCTACACGCCGGCAACGCTTGGTAGGGCTAACGCCTTTTCTAATCCTATTGGGGGTACTCCAGGCGCGTCATTGTCCCAGCCTAACTTAGCTGCCATTGCTGCACAACGAATAGTAGGTTTGAATTACAACTGGATATCTGAGAATTATTTGTCGTATGACAAAACCTTTGGGACAGATCATACTTTCTCGGCCTTAGTGGGATATTCTGCTCAACAAGATGTTAGAACTGTTGAAGCATTGTCAGGACAAGCAAATACTTTTTTTAACGACGTAGTGCATACTGTAGCAAATGCTGCACAGATTAATGGAAGCACTGGTTATGGCGAAAACACAATCACTTCTGTATACGGAAGGGTTAATTATGGGTACAAGGACAAATACTTGTTGGGCGCAGCCATTAGAAGGGATGGTTCTTCTCGTTTTGGTAGTGATAGTAAATATGCGAACTTCCCATCTGCATCAGCTGCATGGCGTATCAAACAGGAAAAATTTATGGATAAGCTAGAGGCTGTCAGCGAATTGAAAATAAGGGCGACTTATGGTGTAACGGGTAATAACAATTTTGGAAACTATGCTTCACAAAGTTACTTAGCATCTGTGAACTATGCTTTTGGAGCAGGAAACGGTACGCGTAATTTTGGATATTTGCCTGGTGGGGTAAGCAATCCTAATCTGACATGGGAGACCAATTATCAAACTGATTTAGGATTGGAATTGGGACTTTTTCAAGACCGTATCTATTTCACGGCAGATGTTTATAAACGAAACACTAAAGACCTATTGCTTGGAAGAAGCATACCTGCAACTGTAGGCTTTGCTAACAGTGTGCTAGAAAATATTGGTGAAGTAGAAAATAAAGGATTGGAATTAGGGCTGACATCAAGGAATTTTGTAGGTAAATTTAAGTGGACTACCAATGCCAATATCAGTTTCAATAAAAATGAAGTGGTGAAACTGGCTAATGCTAATTTTATTGCTCTTAGCGGTGGTGTAACGGGTACTGAAGTGAGATTGTCTCCGGGAGAAGCTTTGGGTACGTTTTACGGCTATAAACAAATTGGCGTATACCAAACCCAGGCAGAAATCGATGCTACTCCTTGGACAGCACAAGCCCTTAAGCCAGGAGATATCAAATATGCTGATATTAACGGGGATAATAAGGTAGATGCGAATGATATTACAAAACTTGGAAGCCCACAGCCAAAATATACTTGGGGTCTTACAAACACTTTTGCTTATAATAACTTCGATTTGAATATTATTATTCGTGGCGCACAGGGAGGTCTGGTTTTGTATGCCAATGACAGGCTTCCAAATTTTTTCCCGGGTGCTGTAAATGCAAGAACCAATGTGTTAGATCGTTGGAAATCACCACAAGAACCTGGTAATGGTATGGAGCCTACTCCAAGTGGAAGGGCTACCAGAAATGTTTTCTCTGATCGTTACTTGTTCGATTCTTCCTTTTTGCAAATTGCAAATATCACATTGGGTTATACGGTTCCTAAAAACATTTTCAGATCAGAGTCGAGCAGTCTGCGTTTCTATGCTTCTGTACAGAATCTACACACTTTTACCAAATACGTAGGGTACAATCCTGAAGCCAATAACGGCAATGAGGGGGGCAGTGCTGTATTGGGGGTAGACAATGGTTCTTATCCTCTTGCAAGTACTTACGTTTTTGGTCTTAACTTTAATTTTTAATTGAACCTTTAAAGCATCATAATATGAAATCGCCATTAACGATAAGTTTGTTGCAAGCAATTGAAAAATCATCGTATACCGATGAAAATTAAATATTGTGAGAAAAAAAAGCGACCCGAGCGGTAGCGAACTGGCGAACCAACCCTAATATGAGCGATAACAAATAAATTTTATAAATATGAAAAATAATAAAAATTCTATAATAATAGGTCTATTGCTGCTTGCAATGGCAACTACAAGTTGTAGTGAAGATTTTATTGATAAAACAGACCCTAACCGCCTTGCTACAAGCGAGTATATTAAAGATTCAGAGAGCTTAAAAACAGCGGTAATAGCATCATATGGTACGCTTATGCCACTGTACAACAACCCACAAACAGGTGTTCAGGTTTTTGATGTTGCATCTGATAATGCCTCAACAGTAACGACTGGTGGGATTGGAAGCGGTGTGATTGACCAATTGACTTTTAATTCAGCTTGGCCAGGGTTTAGCACGTTTTGGAACGCGACTTATAAAAGTATAGCCGAGTGTAATATTGTATTAACCCGCGGACCTAAGGTTTCAATGGATGTCACGCTTCAAAACAGGCTTTTGGCTGAAACAAAGTTTATCAGGGCACTTGATTATTTCAATCTGGTTAGAATATTTGGTGACGTGCCACTTGTTACGGTTGAATTACACGATTATAAAGAAGCTTATGCTTATGGCAGGCAGCCAGTAGCCACTGTGTATGCACAAATTGTTAAAGATCTTACTGAAGCAGCTGCAGTTTTGCCAGCAGTTTACACAGGAGGTGACATTGGGCGTGTAACTAGTGGAGCTGCCAAAGCTTTGTTAGGGAAAGTATACCTAACACAAGGTAAATATACAGAAGCCTTAGCTTCATTAACAGAGGTGATTAATTCTGCCAAATATAGCTTAGTTCCGGATTTCAATAATGTTTTTGGTCCAGCGAATGAAACCAACAGTGAAATGATTTTTACTGTACGTTACTTAAAAGGCGGTTTTGGAATGAGTAATCCTATAGGGGTGTCCATGAATACTGTTACAGGTAACTATTTCGGTATGTCAGATTGGGGTAGTTTGTATACCGCATCAGATAAAAGAAAAGCGATTTCAGCAACTGCAGCTGCAGGATCAACAGGAGGGACTGTATATTTATGTAAGAAGTTTGTAGATCCGGCACCTGCTGGTGGTGAATATGACAATGATTGGATTGTGCTTCGCTATGCAGATGTATTGTTAATGCAGGCAGAATGTTTAAATGAGTTAAACAGGACGTCTGAAGCATTTGCTTTTATCAACCAGGTTCGTCAACGTGCCGGTTTAGCTGATTTGTCTGGGTTGAATCAGGCAGATTTTAGATTGGCGGTTGAGAATGAGCGTAGGCTAGAACTTGGGCTGGAAGGGCATCGTTGGTTCGATCTTATAAGAACTGGAAGAGCATTGACTGTTATGAATGCTCATTTTGCGGCAAACGCGGCTTATTACGGCGGTACTACTTTTGTAATGAAGCCTACACATGTGCTTTTTCCTATTCCGTTAGTCGAAATTAATGCTAATCCTGATAAGTTAACACAAAATCCAGGGTATTAAAATCCAAAGACTTTAGAATAAGACAATATTAGTTGTTCTATTGTGATGCAGATTTAATTAAAAAAGCAGCGTTCCCATTAAGGCAAGTTTTGGGAATGCTGTTTTTATTGCTTTTAGATAAATTTGAAGCTAGAAGAGCTACTATTTATTTTGTTGAATAATAACAAACTAACTAATTAAATATGAAAAAAATATTATTAAGTTTTTTGTTTAGCTGTATTGTTATGACTTTACAGTCTCAAACCTATATACCAACTCCTGAAAATCTTGCGGCACGTGCAGCATTTCAGGATATGAAATTTGGAATGTTTATTCATTGGGGGACTTCTAGCGTCTTGGGGGATGGAGAATGGGTAATGAATACCCGCAACATCGGAGTCAATGAATATGGCAGACTAATCAATATTTTTAATCCTCAAAACTTTGACGCCAAGAAGTGGGTGGCTACCGCCAAAGCCGGTGGAATGAAATACATTACTTTTATCACGCGCCATCACGATGGTTTCAGCAATTGGGATACTAAACAATCCGATTGGAAAATTACCAATACTCCTTACGGAAAAGATGCTTTAAGGCAATTGGCTGACGAATGTCATAAGGAAGGAATAAAATTATTCTGTTATTATTCTTTATTGGATTGGTATCGTAATGATTACCAATATGAAACAGGAAAAACAGGTAGAGGGACTGGTAGAACGCAAAAGAGTGATTGGGAAAGCTATATCCGTTTTATGAAAGCGCAGTTGACCGAATTGCTTACGCAATACGGCAAAATTGACGGGATTTGGTTTGACGGTCATTGGGATCAAAATAATAAAGATGTCAAATCTAAATCAAATGTTGACTGGCACTATGACGAAATTTACAAACTCATTCATTCTTTGCAGCCCCAATGTTTGATTTCAAATAACCACCATATGTCACCCATTCCTGGAGAAGATTTTCAAGCTTTTGAAAAAGATTTGCCGGGACAAAATTTAAGTGGTTTTAATGGACAATCTGTTGTTTCTCAATTGCCACTAGAAACCTGTGAAACGATGAATGGTTCTTGGGGATTTAACATCACAGATAAGAAATACAAATCAACTAAAGATTTAATTGATTATTTGGTTAAAGCAGCCAGCCTTAATGCTAATTTTCTATTGAATGTTGGTCCAATGCCTGACGGTACAATTCAGCCGGAATTTGTTGCTACTTTAAAGGAAATGGGAGATTGGATGAATAAAAATGGTCAAAGTATCTATGGCACCAGAGGTGGGATTATGAAAGAACAAGATTGGGGTGTGATTACCGCCAAAGAAAAAACTTGGTATGCCCATATCACCAAAACACCAAAAGATTCCTCTTTTATTTTGATTCCAGAAATGAAAAATAAAATAATAAAATGCAATTTATTGAATAGCAATAAAGTATTAAAATTTAAGGTAAAACCAGAAGGCACGTATGTTTATTTAGCAGGTATTACTTTAGATCCAATTGATACAATTATTGAACTACAATTAAAATAATAAGTTACGGTAGCACAAAAATATTGTTTGGCTTTAGAATTTAAAAGATGATCCTCAGCTAGTAGGAGAGTACAAAATATATCATCAAAATGTTTGGCCAGAGATTATAAAAAGTATTACCGATTTCGGGATCGAAGTATTGGATATTTATTGTATTAGCAATAGATTGGTCATGATTATTGATGCCAATGAAGGATTTTCATTTGACGAAAAAACAAAAAAAAGAGGCAAATAGCCCAAAAATACAGGTGTGTGAAGAATTAATGTGGAAATTTCAACAAGCATTACCTTGGGTACAGTCTGGAGAAAATGGATGCTGATGGAAAAAATATTTGAATTAAAACAAGGATAGACAATTATCCGCATTTTTGAAAGTATCATCTATTGAATGACACTCGGATTAGTAATGATACGAAAATAATTCAGCAGGTTTTTTGGCTTGTTGAATTATTTCCTTTTTTAGCGTAAAACAATATTGAAATTTTGTCATAAAAAAAAATAAAAATGAATTTAGATTTAGATAATAAGATCATCATTGTAACTGGTGGTGCCAAAGGAATTGGCTTGGGTATTTGCAAAGTACTGGCTTTCGAAGGAGCTATTCCGATTATTGTAGGGAGAAGCAAAGAAGACAATCAATTAGCCATAAAAGAAATTGTGGCTGCAGGGGGAAAAGCAAAATCTTTTGTAGCCGAATTGACTATGTCCCAAGACTGTGAAAATGTCGTAAAACAGATTGTTGCAGAATGTGGACGTATCGATGGGCTTATCAATAATGCTGGTGTAAATGATGGGGTAGGTTTAGAAAAAGGGAATTATGAGTCTTTTATGGAGTCTTTGCATAAAAGTCTTGTGCACTATTATTTAATGGCCCAACATACCTTGCCTGAATTAAAAAAATCAAAAGGAAGCATTGTGAATATTGGTTCAAAAACTGCGGATACAGGACAAGGGGGGACTTCAGCTTATGCAGCTTCCAATGGAGGGCGTAATGCTTTGACCAGGGAATGGGCGGTCGAATTATTGAAATATGGCATTCGTGTCAATGCGGTAATTGTTGCTGAATGTTATACGCCTTTGTATGAATCATGGATAAGGACTTTTGATGATCCACGAGAAAAACTAAAGCAAATCACGGATAAAATCCCATTTGAAAAGAGGATGACTACAGCCGAAGAAATAGCCAACATGGTTGTTTTTCTATTGTCTGAGAAATCAAGCCACACGACTGGTCAGTTAATTTATGTAGACGGTGGTTATACTCATTTAGATAGAAGTTTGTAGGGAATAATGAGTGTTTTTTGCTGGCTTTCAAGCCATAAATACCAAAAAAACTCAATCAAACTCATTTCATTTATGTGGTTTGACTATATCAAAATTCATGAAATTAAGTTTAAATTCGAGATTTTTAAATTTAAAATAAGTACTTGAAGTAAAATATAATAAACGTAAAATAGCTAATTTCAGAATGAGTGTTCCTATATTACTTTTTATTTGTAGATGCTAAAGAACCCTAATTTTGACGATTTTGACCCATTTGGAACACTTCCTGCAACATTCTAAACGCTTCTTTATTCTCCTTCTTTTATTTTTGTATTAGTCAATTTATTTCATTGTTAACTACTTAAAAAATAAAGAGCCTATTTAAATTTTATTTTTGAGATTTATTATTAGAGAATTTTTGAGTGAAACGAGGCAAATTTTTATAAAATAGTAGAGCTATTGTATAAAAATCTAACGAAGTTGTAGCCAAAAATCGTCATAAGAGAGCCAATAAATAAAACTTAAACAGGCTCTAAAGAAAAGTTAAATTAGTTGAGAAAGCAATAAATAGAAATCTAGGGTTTAGTCTGTTTAGATTATTGTGTAAGGTGCTACATAATTTTTGAATTGCTAAATCATGGTTGGTTTAATTTCTTGGCTGTGACAGAAGCCTTCTTTTTTTGGAAGTTTATAATTTAGTCCATCTTTTTAAAATATGTTTATTTTTTGTAGCAATAATCTATGTTAGATTTGGATTCAATAATATAATATTTTTTATAAAATTTTTAGCAACATACAGTAACACTCACAAAATGAAAACAATTCATCCGAGAATAAACATCAATACTAGTATAAATGAATACCTTATAAAATATGAGAACCTTCTTATCATTATTGTTTTTTTTAATTCTTAACAAAGGGTTTAGCCAGCAACCAGCCGATTTAGCAAATCCTCAAATAAGCACAGGCATGAAAAAAGTCAGGTTTGATTTTTTTACAACAGCATCTTTGCCTTATGGCATGGTAGCATTAAGTCCGGATACTCATTACAACAATGATTTGTGGGATGCGGGTTATCGTTATAATGATGATTCTATCCTTAACTTTAGTCATGTTCACAATGCACAAACAGCCGGTATACCTGTAATGCCTGTGGTAGGTGAATGCAAAGCTTTACAAGGACTGGAAGCGTCTAAGGCTAAATTTAGTCATGAAAACGAAATTGTAAAAGTTGGATATTATAAAGTTTTTTTGATAGAATCCGGGATTACGGCAGAATTAACTGCAAGTCAACGTGTAGGATTTCATTGCTATACTTTCCCTGCCACAAAAGAAGCACATATCATCATGGATTTGACCGCGGCCTTGGGTCCGGTAAAAATGGAGAAAGGATATGCAAAGAAAATAAGCAATACTGAAATAGAAGGTTACTCGGTTAATGCACCTACTTTTAGGAGAAAGAAAAATTGCACGGTTTACTTTTATGCCAAGTTCAGTAAACCTTTCTATAAAATAAATTTTTGGAAAGCTGATGAAAATAATCCTAATGCAAAAGTAGTAGTAAAAGGGGAACAGATTGATGATAAACAGGCTGGTTTATATGCTAGCTATGAAAATCTTAAGCAAGGGGAACAAATCATGATGCAAGTAGGTATTTCTTTTGTAAGTATGGAAAATGCGAAAATGAACCTCGAAAAAGAAATGCCTGATTGGGATTTTGATAAAGCCGTTGCAAAAGCAAAAACAGCCTGGAACAATTATCTGGGCAGAATACAAGTAACGGGAGGGAGTAAAGAGCAGCAAATTAAATTCTATACCGATTTAATGCATACCGCCATTGGTCGTAGAATAACAGAAGATGTAAATGGTGCCTATACTGATAATACCGGGACTAAGTCTGTGGTTAGGTATGTTCCGCTTAACGCTAAAGGAGTTCCTTCTTGGCATTTTTTAGATACGGATGGTTTGTGGGGAACCCATTGGAACCTCAATGTTTTATGGTCGATGGTTTATCCAGAGTATGGAAATGATGTTGCCAATACTTTCTTGGCTTATTATAAAAATATGGGCATATTAGGCAGAACTTCATGGGGAGGACAAGAATGTTTTGTGATGGTGGGTGATCAGACAGTGCCTTTATTGACAGCACTAATTCAGACTAATAGAGCCACATTTGACAAAGATGAAGCTTTTAAAGCAGCTTACAAAAATGCATTTCCGGGCGGGACAAAAGACTGGGGAGGTTATGAATCAGGGACTTCCGGAAAAGGGGGCGGTATAGACTGGTATCTTAAATATGGTTATGTGCCTATTGAAATTAAGGATAGGGGCAATGGGTATAACCGTGGTGGGGCTTCTATGACTCTTGAATACGCTTACCAGGACTGGTGCGTAGCCAATATGGCATTGACCTTAAATAAAAAACAATACTATCCGGAGTTTGTAAAAAGAGCTGGCTACTGGAAAAATATTTTTGATGAATCTACAGGTTATGTTCGTCCAAAAGATACTTTAGGGAATTGGTTAACTCTTTTTGAACCCGTAGGTACAGTACACGGTATGAATCATGCGACACCAGGTTTTATCGAATCTAATGCAGCTGTTTATAGTTACTATGTTCCGCAAGATGTGAAAGGATTAATTAAGACAATGGGCGGAAATACGGCTTTTATAAAAAGATTGAATGCCAGTTTCGAAGGAGCAGTGAAGTCAGATTTTGTGGCAGAACATGGAGAACATTATAGGGCTTTTATAGATTATGATAATGAACCGGGTTGCCATTTGGCTCACTTATTCAGTTATGCCGGTGAACCATGGAAAACACAATATTGGGTTAGACAGGTAAAAGAAAAAGCTTTTGGCAGTGTCAGTAATTTGAATGGTTACAAAGGCGATGAGGATCAGGGACAAATGGGAGCATTAAGCACATTGATGGCGGTCGGCTTATTTGATGTTCAGGGGCTGGCGGATCTAAATCCAACTCTTGAAATTACTTCTCCAATTTTCGACAAAATTACTTTCCATCTGCCAAACAAAAAAACATTTGTCATTCAAACGACTTCTGCTGCCGGGAAAGACAATACTTATATTCAATCAGTATCGTTAAATGGCAAATCATGGAATAGTTTTCAATTTCCTTTTTCTGCTTTTGCAAATGGCGGTTTGATGAAAATAGATTTGGGAGCAGAGCCTAATAAAAAATGGGGGACAACCCAACACTAATCAGTTTATTAACCTATAAAATAAAAATACTCATGCGTAATTTTATATCATTAGCCCTTTTTGTATTTACAATTCAATATGTTAGTGCACAAGATCTTATGGTTCCTGTCGCTGCTGATACTGTACGAGAGGTTAGTTTGACTAATCTTAAAAGTAACAGTAAAACGATGATTGCTTTGGTTTTTGGTCAGTCGAATGCGGCAAATAATGGTAAAGTGCCTTATACGCCTCATAATACTTCGGTATTGAATTATTATGATGGAAAATTATATGTTGCAAAAGATCCGTTATTTGGTAATACAAGGAATGGAGGAAGTGTATGGAGTCATTTAGGCGATATGTTAATTGACCGGGGACTGTATGATAAAGTCATATTTATTCCCATCGCAATTGGTGGATCGGCAATAGAGCGCTGGGTAAGTGGGGATGGTTCTCAAAAACTGCAAAAAACACTCCAGCAATTAGCAGATCAACATATCCAGGTGACGCATATTTTATGGCATCAGGGAGAAACAGATAATCTTGAGAATACACCTACTTCAAAATACAAAGAACAATTGGGCAAAATTTTGCAAAATTTACGTAAAACACAACCAGCCGATTTTTATGTATCGCTTGCTTCGTACCATCCGGGAGCGATTACTAAACCATTGGGCGTTGATACTGCAATAAGGGATGGACAGAAAGAATTTATAAACGAAAACAAAGGGGTATTGCTGGGACCGGATACCGATACACTCATTTATGCAATACATCGCTATGATAGCGTACATTTTTCTGATTTTGGAATGAAAGCTTATGCTGAATTATGGTTTCAAGCCCTTAAAGAGAAAAAAGAGAAAATGGATAATAAAAAATAGGTTTTATCAATACATAATCAAATAGTAATGAAGAAAACAGCTATTAAATCATTGAGTGTAAATTTTAATAAATGGGGCTTTGTTCTAATAATTATCTTATTTGTTGTTCAAGAAAGTCTTGTGGCGCAGGCAATTGGTTTTAAGGAGAAAAACTCGAGAAAGGCAATCAAAGAAGAAACTTCCGGTCGCTGGATTGCCTGGTCACAGCAACCGGCAATAGCATGGGAGGATGCCTTTGTAACAGGAAATGGTCGTCATGGCGTAATGATGACAGGAGCGGCTGGAAGTGAAAGAATGATTTGTGTACACGAGGAGTTATTCCTGCGCGCATGGGATCGTAATAAAGTTGCTGTAGCTAATACAGCGGGCTTATTACCTGAAGTTAGAAAGTTGGCTGATTCTGGGAAATTGATGGAAGCAGCAGATTTTGGTACAAAAGAAGCTAGGGATCAATTGAAAAAAATGGGGGCTTCTCAACCAAACTCAGTATCGCCTCATCCGGCTTTTGATTTAAATTTTCCTATCGAACATTCAGGAACTATTTCGGGTTATCGTCGCCAGTTAAATATGGAAACGGGCGAAGTTATGACGATTTGGAACGATGATAAAGGCAGGGTGGAAACGGCTGTATTTTCATCTCGTACAAATAATGTTAATGTATTGCGCATTCGGGGTGTTGGTGCGAGAAAAATATCGGTTTCACTTAGTCTGGATGAAACTCCGGGTCGTTCAGGAGATTTGTTTGGCACAGATCTTAGTAAAGCCTTCCTTTCAATCAAAACTGCCGCTGATGAAAACGGATGGTTGAGTTACCATGCACAATATGCTGCGGATCATGGTGGTTACGAAGGTTTGGCCCGTGTAATTAATAAAGGGGGAGCCCTTAAGGTAACAGCTAATCGCATGGAAATCAAAGAGGCACAGGAAATTATAGTAATACTTCGCATTACGCCTTTAGAATATGGGAATACCACACAAGAAACAGAAGTTCGAAATGAACTTTCACAATTACCGGGAACTTATGAAGAGCTGGTACAAAAACACATTAAACTTCATAGCGAAATGTTCAGTCGCGTAAAGTTGGATTTGGGTTGTGCTAAACAATGGAAAACAATTCCTACTGAAACAATGCTTATTGAAGCGCATGAAAAAGGGGCAACCTCTTATTTTCTTGAGCAGATGAATGCCATGGGAAGATATTTGCTCATTTCATCGTCAGGCAAATACCCTCCGCCATTACAGGGAATTTGGGGTGGTGGCTGGAGACCAAAATGGTTGGGTGGTTTTGTTTTTGATTCCAATGTGAATCTGGCAATCTCTGCAATGTCATTAGGAAATTTGCCTGAATGCGCAGAGTCCTATTTTGGTTACGTAGAACGGTTGCTTCCTGCTTGGAGGTTAAATGCTGCCAGTTATCTTGGAACCCGTGGCTTTCTAGTGCCACATTACAGTGATCCTGAAAAAGGTTACCTAAATCATTTTCTTGCCGAATATCCTTGGATGTATTGGCCGTCTGGCGCAGGCTGGAACATTATGCCCTTCTATGAACACGCCATGATAACTGGCGATACCAATTTTTTACGTAATAGAGTATTGCCATTGTATCAGGAGATGGCTCAATTTTATGAAGATTATTTAATCAAAGAAAAAGACGGTTATTATCATATTTCGCCGGGGATATCTCCGGAAAATTATGTGGATGGAGCCAAAACAATTCTTTCTAAAGATGCTACTATTGATATTGCGGTGGCTCGTGAAGTGTTTGAACATTTATTGCGAATGGGCAAAATGTTTGGGATAAAACAACAGGATATGGATAAGTGGAAAGAGTATCATGACAATATCCTTCCTTATCGGATTAATGCTGATGGTGCTTTAGCTGAATGGGTACCTTCGAATTATCCAGATAATTATGCGCATCGTCATACTTCTCATCTTTATCCTATTTTTCCGGGAACCGAATTGCTTCAGTCAAATATTGAGCCTCAATTATTACAGGCAGCCAGAACGGCACTTGCTAAACGGTTTAAGTTTGATACAGGATCGGCGCATGGTTTAATTCATATTGCAATGATGGCAGCCCGTTTACATGACGCTCAAATTCCAATGGTTAATTTAAATCGATTCGCCCAACGACACTATGTGTATAATGGCTTGGTTACCTCGCATAACCCTGAACATGATATTTTTAACTTAGATGCAGTATTGAGTTTGCAAAGGCTTATATCAGAGGTATTAGTGTTTTCTCAACCCGGCCGTATTGAGTTTTTGCCTGCCTGTCAAAAAGATTTTCCAGAAGGTAAGTTATCGGGATTACTCATACATGGTGGACATAAATTGGATATATCTTGGTCTGGGGGGCAGTTAAAATCTGCCACCATTTATGCAGGCAAAAATGATGATTGTGAATTTGTTTATGGCAATAAAACAAAAAAGTTAAAGCTTGTTGCAGGAAGGATTTATGAATTCGACAATGGCTTTAATCATATTCAAAAGTGATTACAATAATTGCACAGTAGCAGTACATTAAGTTCTCTTTTCTTATTTTTAAATTGCTGGGTATGAAAAGTGGTAATAAAATGAAAGGAGCATAAAATATATTAGATATCAAAATTTATAAAAATGAAAAAGTGTACAACCAAAACCGCAATTTTATTTTATTTTTTAATGCTTACTTCAAGCATTACTTTTGCTAATGTAAGACCTAACAGTCTTTTTAGCGATCATATGGTTTTGCAAAAAGGGGTTGCTATTCCCGTTTGGGGCACGGCAGATGATGGGGAACAGGTAAGCGTAAGCTTTAATGGACAAAAAGTTTCTACTATAGCCATTAATGGAAAATGGATGGTTAAACTGGCTCCAATGCCCTATGTTATTAAAGGTTCTGCAATGGTTATTGAAGGGAAAAATAAGCTAACCATTAATGATGTCTTAGTTGGGGAAGTTTGGTTATGTAGCGGGCAATCAAATATGGAGGAAAAATTAGGACCAACGGAAAAACTCCTTCCAATAGCGAATTGGGAAAAAGAAAGAGACGAAGCAAATTATCCTTTGATAAGAAGCTATTATGTACCTAAGAAATATTCAAAAGAAAAGATTGATGATGCTAATAGTGTATGGAAAGTTTGCGCTCCAGAAACAGTTACTGATTTTTCAGCTGTGGGATATTTTTTTGCAAAAGACTTGTACAAGAAATTAAACGTGCCTATTGGAATTATTTTTTCTGCTTATGGAGGAACACCAGCGGAAGATTGGACTAGTGCAACTGCATTAGATACAAATTCAAAATTAGTAAATGATATTCAAAAATTAGAAATTGAAATTGAAAAAACGGATTTGTATAACAAAGCGCGAGGTCGTGCACTACGTTTTCGAGTAAAGAGTGGATTGTTTAATGGAATGATTGCGCCACTTCTTCCTGTAGCAATAAAGGGAGTGGCTTGGTATCAAGGGGAAGCTAATAATAATCTAGCAAAAGAATACCAAATTGTTTTGACGAATATGATTCAAAACTGGAGAGCAGATTTTAATCAGGGTGATTTTCCTTTTTTAATCGTCCAAATTGCTCCGTATAAAGATATGAAGCCTGAACTTAGAGAATCACAACTATTGGTTTCTCAGCAAGTTCAAAATACAGCATTAATTGTTACCACCGATTGTGGTGACGCCAATGATATTCATCCTGTTCACAAACAACCAGTTGGGGAACGATTGGCTTTAGCAGCAAGAAAACTTGCTTATAAAGAAAAGGTAGAATATTCAGGACCTGTTTATCGTTCGTATAAAATTAAAGACAATAGAATAATTCTCAGTTTTGATCATGTATCTAAAGGTTTTTTGCGGAATGCTGATCCAATAAAAGGATTTACCATAGCAGGAGAAGATAAAAAATTTCTACCAGCGACAGCAATAATTAAAGGTAATAAAATTATCATTTTTAATGATGCAATTAAGCAGGTTGTTGCTGCTCGATATGGTTGGGAGAATGTTCCAGATGTAAATTTATATAATGCCGAGGGATTACCAGCATCTCCTTTTAGAACTGATATGGATTAGTTTTGAGTGTATTTAAAAATACGCTTTGACAAGTTTCAATTTATATTTCTCATAGGTTGTTTGTAATCATGATTGCTTCAGTCAAATATTGAACCTCAATTATTACAGGAAGCACGAACGGCACTTGCCAAACGGTTTAAGACTGATACAGAATCGGCACATGGTTTAATTCATATTGCAATGATGGCAGCCCGATTACACGACGCTCAAATTCCAATGGTTAATTTAAATCGATTCGCCCAAGGACACTACGTGTATAATAATAGTCTCGCGTATATACTAATTTTAATTACCGAGTACCAATGGAATAGGGCAATGCTGTAAATCAATTGAAGTTTACGAACAGGTAGCTGATTAGACAACAGATTCATTAAAAAATTTAAATAAAAGAGAATGAATAACGAGTTTTCATTACAAGGAAAAGTAATAATTGTAACCGGAGCAACCGGAATATTGGGAGAAGCTTTTGTTAACGGAATAGCCAATGCTGGTGGAATTGTTGGGGTTTTGGGTCGAAATGAAAAAGTCGCCACTGAAAGAGCCGCGACAATTGTAAATAATGGAGGAGAAGCAATCGCATTGATTGCCGATGTAACCAATGAACAAAACCTTATTAATGCACGAAATATAGTATTGTCCAAATACGGCAAAATAGACGGTTTGGGAAATGCCCGCCGGAGGAAATATGCCCGAGGCGGTAGTTCAACCGGGAGAGGACGTTTTTCAACTGAATATGGCAGCTTTGCAACAAGTGATGAACCTGAGCTTGTTCGGGACTATTTTTCCAACACAGGTTTTTGGCGAAGCCATAAAAAATGCAGGAACGGGGAGTATCGTAAATATTTCGTCGATTTCCTCGGAACATGCTTTGACTAGGGTTTTGGGTTATAGTTTGGCAAAATCGGCGATTGATTCGTATACGAGATGGTTTTCGGTGGAATTGGCAAAACGATTTGGTGACAAAATCAGAATGAATTCGATTGTGCCGGGCTTTTTCCTGACCGAGCAAAACAGGAGGCTTTTGACCAACGAAGACGGAAGTTTGACAGAAAGAGGGAATTTAATTATTCAAAATACGCCTTTTAACCGCTTTGGAAATGCCGACGAATTGATTGGGGCTTTGGTCTGGTTGTTGAGCGACGCTTCCAAATTTGTCACAGGAACAAAAATAACTTTAGACGGGGGATTCTCTGCTTTCAGCGGGGTTTAAGATTACTAATGGTCAGAGGTGAAACCGATTTCTGTTCACGAAAACATTAAAACTCAACTTGATATTGAGTCACCGGTAGGTTATACCATTTGTGCATATAAAATAGTCTAAAGATGCGAAGTTATTTTTCTTCAAGACAAGGATAAAAATCATTGCATAGCCTTAGCTATGGAATTATTTTTTGAGGAAGCATTGGAGAAAAAGAACGAGTAGATTGGACTATTTTATAAATATAAATGGTATTAAAAGGATTGGAGAATTAAGAGGACTTGAAGGAGGAATTCTGCGTTCGATGCAAATCATTAAAATTTCATGATTGATTTTAATTTTTAAAGATGATTAAAAAAATACTTATTGTTGATGATCATTTTATTGTAAGGTGCGGAATGTCTCTTTTATTGGAAAATGAAATTGAAGGGGTAGAAATTTTTGGTGCAAGTGATTTTCCGGAAGCGATTGCCGAATTGAAACAGAATTTTTTTGATTTGATAATATTAGATATCAATTTACCGGGTGGAAAAAAATATGATATGATCGACGATTTAAAGGAATTACAAAAAAATGTGAAAATATTAATTTTTTCTGCTCATGAGGAGTCTATCTATGCCTTTCGCTATATACAAGCTGGTGCCGATGGATATCTAAATAAATTAAATGAAAGTGATACAATTGTAAAAGCTGTAAACGCTGTCTTAGAGGTAGGAAAATATATTTCAGGCGATATTTTAGATAAGTTTATATCCTTTTCCAAAAATAAAGAAGAAAAAGTTAATCCCTTGGAGAATCTTACCCAGCGTGAATTTGAAATTGCAGGACTTCTTGTAAAAGGATATGGTAATCTTGAGATTGCAAATGAACTTGACATAAAAATGACGACAGTAAGTACCCATAAATTAAATATTTTTAAGAAGTTAGTAATAACCAATATTATAGAGTTATTTGAATTGTTTAAAAAATTTGTAATTTAATTTTGCAACTTCCAGCATCATTGATTAACTAATTCCAATTTGTGTTGACCATTTAATTTCAATATAATTTAAGTAGAAATTTAAGCCCAATTAATTGATTTTTATAGTATTTATAAATTTTGAAAATATATCGGTTAAGAATTTGTAAAGGTCAATTAAAATTGGAATTATCAACCTGTATAGTTCAGGACGAGACACACTAATATTTATGCTTAATTTTTTACTGCTCCTCAGATTTACGACTTAATCCAGATTTACGGCTTGATCCAATAAATGAGAGATAAAAAAAATGGCGTCATCTGTCTTAAGATGGCGCCATTTGGCAAGGTGCGGGCTAAGAGGTATTACTGTCGAACACTTGATGCCACTTTTGATATTTTTGGATGGTCTTGAAGTGTAGTTCATTTTGTGTTCTTATTAGTTAATACACGTAAATTTTTATCTTTTTATCAAATGGTAAATTAGAGATTTAAATAAGATATAAAATATAAATGGCGCTATCTTGTCTTTGGGTAGCGCCATTTGGTATTCGTGAAGTAGTTAACTTTTTCTCCAGTTTTTGTTTGTATATCCAATGAAAAATTATAATAAACTCTATGAATAGTATTTATTATTATCTGCAAATTCCAGTGTCGTTGACGACCTAATTCCAATTTTAATCGCCCTGTACAAATTAACAACCAACACATTATTAAAATAATTTTATCATTATAGAAATCAATTAATTACAATTAGGCTTCTATCAAAAACTATATAAGAATTAAATGGTCAATTAAAATTGAAATTTGGTGATCCGTTTCGCCATTTTTTCTAAACTAAAGACGATTTTACTATAAATAAGGACGATTTTTCAATTCGTTGACTATGAGGTAATCTAAATTTGACTAAACCTAAATCCCTAAAAAATATTTTAAAATGAAAATTAAGATTGTATTGTTTCTAATCGGCTTATTCTTTGTTTCAAATACTACTAAAGCACAAATTGGAGGTGATAAACCTACTTTGATTTTTAATTGGTCAAGAATTGAAAATACTACCCCAGTAGTTCTTCTTGACAAAGAAGTAGCTAATGGCGACACCAATAAAGATGGAGCAGTACTCCTAAAAGCGACAGCAAATACTCCTGAATTGCAAGGAATACAGTGTACATTGCAAGGGACTCCCCGATATCTCGAGCAGATAGATCTCGAAGTGAAATATTATCAAAGTGAAGTTTCGTATGTGAGATTTAAAATGCAGCTTTTTGATGTGACCGACAATATTGTCTTGGCAGAAACGCCTGAGATTACTGCTAAGACTCAGGGAATTGTTGCTACGGCGACTTTGTCCCATACTTTCAAGCCTTCAAATATACGTGATCAAATTGCTGTGCGATTTGTTCGTACAGACGATTTAAACCCTGTACGTGTTCTGGCTATAGACTGTTTAAAAGTGAATGGGAGATTCGTTAAAATGAAAAAATAAACCTTTTTGTATTACCTATTTCATTATAGAAAATTGATTGTATGCTTTAAAAAACATTTTATTTAACTATTTAACTATTTAATTAACTAACCAAAAACCCAAAAACAATGAAAACAAAAATTACTTTGTTATTTTATTTGATTTTACTATCAAATGGGATCAAGGCCCAAATTACCATTGACACAGGCCATTTTAATTGGTCAAAAATTGAAGATGCCAGTGCGGTAACTGTTGTCAATACAGATGCCGATAATGGAGACGGCCTTAACGATGGAGCTATGCTTTTAAAAAGTGCTGCCACTACACCTGCATTACAAGGGGTTCAGTATCAATTAGCCGGAAGTCCTATTGACGGTGAACAAATCAATCTTGAAGTAAACTATTATCAAATAGGGACATCGTATCTGAAATTTAAAATGCAGGTTTTTGATGTAACCGACAATCTTGTTTTGGCAGAATCGGCTGTGATTACCACAGCAACAGGTGCCGTTGGTACTACTCCTTTATCCTATACGTTTGCCGCTTCGAGTGTTGGTGACCAAATTATAGTGCGATTTGTTCGTGCCGATGATTTGAATGCTGTTCGCCAGGCAGGTATCGATTATTTAAAGGTTAATGGGCAATTCATCAGCATGCAGGCACCGCCAGTTAGCTTTGATGTAAGCGATTTTGCCTGGTCAAAAATCGAAGATGCTACACCGGTTTCTACTGTTAAAACTGATGCTGATAATGGTGATGGTCTTAATGATGGGGCAGTACTTATCAAAGGAACTGCTAACACGCCAGCTTTGCAAGGAACACAATATTTATTGA
>Ga0207975_100073_pt1 | contig 92104 bp, 87 predicted proteins | sample LakWasMe91_HOW11_2_FD_183913 | JGI IMG/M metagenome (GOLD analysis project Ga0207975, IMG submission 183913) | Freshwater sediment methanotrophic microbial communities from Lake Washington under simulated oxygen tension - Sediment Metagenome... | ecosystem: Environmental > Aquatic > Freshwater >...
CCTGTCGAGGCGGCGTGAATGAAAAGGACATGACTGTTCAGTGGGCCGCAAGCTTTAGCGGCGCCACCAGTTCAAACCAGCGCAATGGGAATGGAAACAGCTCATGTGCGCATGGTTGCAGTTCGGCGGCGCGCTGTCAACCCTCGGCATGAAAGTAAATGAACAGCCCAGTTCCGGGAAAACCCATGCCCGGCATGAACGAACTTTTCAGTTTTGGCGGCTATCTAATTTAAAAAAATGTTCCATTACTGTTCCAATAAGCCCCTCCCTGGTACTTGTCGAGCAATCAAGAAATCGGCGGAATTCATGGATGAAAAACACAGCAAACAGGTAGCTCAACCGCTTGAACTTTGGGGCGGCCTCGAATGCACGGTCAACCGTGTGCGCGACGATTATTTCAGCCAGGTAGACAGAAACGGGCACGCCGGCCGGGCCGACGACATCGAACGTTTCGCCTCGCTTGGCATCCGCGCAATCCGTTACCCTGTCCTCTGGGAACGCACTGCGCCGCAGGGTCTCGGCTCGGCCGACTGGAGCTGGCCCGACCAGCGTCTGCCCGCCCTGCAACAAGCCGGCATCACGCCCATTGCAGGGCTGGTGCACCACGGCAGCGGTCCGCCCCACACCAGCCTGGTCGATCCGGCCTTTCCGGCCGGACTGGCCGCGTATGCGGGCGCGGTTGCGGCCCGCTACCCCTGGCTGGAATACTACACCCCGGTCAACGAGCCCTTGACCACGGCCCGCTTCAGCGGCCTGTACGGGCTGTGGTACCCGCACGGGCGCGACGACCACATCTTCCTCCAGGCCCTGCTGACGCAGTGCCGGGCGGTGGTGCTGGCGATGCGGGCGATCCGGCAAGTGAACCCGCACGCGAAGCTGGTGCAAACCGATGACCTCGGCAAGAACTACAGCACGCCCGAGATGGCCAGGGTGGCCGGGTTCTACAACGAGCGGCGCTGGCTGGCCTGGGATCTGTTGTGCGGCATGGTCGACGCGGGCCATGCCATGTGGGACTACCTCACGCATAGCGGCATTGCCGCGGCCGAGATACTCTGGTTCCGCGACAACCCCTGCCCGCCTGACATCATCGGCGTCAACTACTACGTCACCAGCGAGCGCTGGCTCGACCACCGGCCCGAGCGTTATCCGGCCCACTTTGCCGGCATGACCGACGGCCGCCTGTGCGCCGACATCGAAACGGCGCGCGTGCTGGCCACCCCGACCCCGGGCATCGGTCCGCTGCTGCAGGAGATATGGGACCGCTACCAGTTGCCGCTGGCCGTCACCGAGGCCCACATCGACGCCAACCGCGAGGACCAGCTGCGCTGGCTGCTGGAAATCTGGGAGGCGGGCAAGCAGGCGCAGCGCAACGGCGTGGACATGCGCGCCGTCACCGTCTGGGCCCTGCTCGGCTCATTCGACTGGAACAGCCTGGTGACGCAATCGATAGGGTATTACGAACCAGGCCCGTTCGACGTGCGCTCGCCGCTGCCGCGCCCGACCGCGGTGGCGGCCATGATGCGCGAACTGGCGCAGGCGCGTCCGCTGTCGCATCCCGTGCTGCGCGGGCAAGGCTGGTGGCGCCGGCCGGGGCGCTTCCTGTGCCATCCGGTGGCCACTCCAGCGGCGCTGACCTCGATTTCGGCGGACGGACACCAGCTGGTGGGCAAGACGCCCGAGCCGATCCTGATCACCGGCGCCACCGGCACGCTGGGCCGCGCCTTTGCCCGCATCTGCGAAACGCGCAACCTTGCCTACCGCCTGCTCAGACGCCTGGACATGGATATTGCCGATCCTGCTTCGGTGGAACGCGCGCTCGAGCGCTTCCGGCCGTGGGCCGTCATCAACGCCAGCGGCTACGTGCGGGTCGACGCCGCCGAAGGCGACATCGAACGCTGCTTCCGTGAAAATGCGCACGGGCCGGCGGTGCTGGCGGCGGCCTGCGCCAGGCATGGCGTGCACCTGACGACCTTCTCCAGCGACCTGGTGTTCGACGGGCGCCAGCAAGCGCCGTATGTCGAAACCGACAGCGTTTCCCCGATCAATATCTACGGCAAGAGCAAGGCGCAAGCCGAGCGCATGGTGCTCGACCAGCACCCCGGCTCGCTGGTGGTGCGCACCAGTTCATTCTTCGGTCCCTGGGACGATTTCAATTTCCTGACCCAGGCCCTGGGCGCGCTCGAGCGCGGTGCGCCGTTTGCCGCGGCCGGCGACATCACCGTGTCACCGACCTACATTCCGGACCTGGTGCACGCCTGCCTGGACCTTGTGATCGACAGGGAAAGCGGGGTCTGGCACCTGACCAACGGCCAGCCGATCACCTGGGTCGAGCTGGCGAACAAGGCCGCGCTCAAGGCCGGCATCGACCCTGGCAGGCTGGAGTCGCAGTCCTGCGCCGATTGCAACTACGTCGCCGCGCGTCCGCTCTACAGCGCGCTCGAGAGCCGGCGCGCCATCCTGCTGCCCTCGCTCGATGACGCCATTGCGCGTTTTGTCGAGCTGCGCGCGGAAGACCCGGAACTGTCCGAACTGATCCGCAACGCCGAGGATCAGGCGCCGCAGGCCGGCGGCCAGCGCCAGCGGGAGGAGCACGAGGAAGGCGTGGCGCACAACTTCCACGCGCGGCATTTTTAAGCGGCGCCACCGGCGGCGTTTTCAAGCTGCGCCACCTGCGCCGGGTTCGCCAATGGCGCAAACGACGTGGGGGCGGCAGCTGTCAGTGCAGGCGTTTCCTTACGTATGCCTCGATGTCGGTGTCGTTGAACCAGGCGATCTCTTTCGGGATTTCCTCTTCCACCGCCTTGCTCGCTTCTTCGCCCATGTTGGCCCGTATCAGCCCGAGAAACTTGGGCGGCGCGATCAGGCACAGCTTGTCGAAGCGGTGCTCCTGGCGCGCCTGCTCGAGGTAGTGCCCGAGCCGTTTGGAAAACAGCACCACCTCGTTTTGAACCGCCTCCACGTGCGGCTCGGCGCTGTGGCCCTGCATCTGCGCATTCTTGCCGAAGAAGCGGCCCTTGGCGTCCACACGCACCTCGCGCTCGTCCTGGCGCCCCTCCGGATTGACGAGGTCCTCGATTTCCTCGAAACGCAGATCCTCGTCCGACATTTCAAATATCCGGGCGCGGTTCGAGTCCGCCGCAATCACCCAAGTGGTTTGCATATGCCTTCTCCTTGTGAAAGATGAGACGTAACGAAATTTGCAGTCACAAGTTTAGCGCGCCGCGCGCGTGGGCGGAGCGCGTCTGGCCGCATGTTCCGCGCGCCTTTGCCTTCACTTGACTAAATGGCATGTGGACGGCGCGACTCGTTATAAAATGGCGGCTGCAATCCACCACACCCAAAGGTCCCGCCCAGTGCCAGAGCAACACGCCTTCCCATTCCTCAGGGAAATTCTCCTGTTTCTCACGCTGGCGGGCATCCTCATTCCCATACTGCAGCGCTTGCGCATCAACCAGGTGCTCGGCTTCCTGGCGGTAGGCGCCGTGCTCGGCCCGTTCGGGCTTGGCCTGATCGCGAGGGACCTGCCCTGGCTTTCCTACCTGACATTCCCGCGTGCCGAAGGCGTGGTCGCGCTCGCCGAGCTCGGCGTGCTGTTCCTGATGTTCATGATCGGGCTCGAACTGTCCGCGGCGCGCCTGTGGGCACTGCGGCGCTGGGTGTTCGGCGCCGGCACGCTGCAGGTGTGCGTGAGCGCCTGCATCATCGGCGTCATCGTGTATCTGAGCGGCCAGCGCCTCGAGACGGCCGTCGTGCTCGGTTTCGTGCTGGCGCTCTCGTCGACCGCCGTGGTGATGCAGCTGGTGAGCGAACGCAACGCGGCGCATACGCCGCTGGGCCAGGCCAGCTTCTCGATCCTGATGCTGCAAGACCTTGCCGTGGTTCCCCTGCTGATCCTGATCGGCGTACTGGGCAAGGACGCCAGCGACGGGCTGGCGGCGCTGGTGCTGGTGACGATGGCCAAGGCGAGCGCGGCCATTGCCCTGATCTACCTGGTCGGCGGGCGCCTGGTGCGCCCGCTGTTTCGCGCCTTCGCGCGCAACCGCCAGCCCGATGTGTTCATGGCCCTGATCCTGCTCACCACGCTGGGCATCGCCGCCCTGAGCGCGGCGGCCGGCCTGTCGATGGCGCTGGGCGCCCTGATCGCCGGCCTGTTGCTCGCCGAAACCGAATTCAGGCATGAAGTCGAACTGATGATCGAACCGTTCAAGGGGCTGCTGATGGGCCTGTTCTTCATGACGGTTGGCATGGGCATGGATGTGCGCCAGGTGCAGGGTGCGCCGTTCTGGCTTGCCGGCGTCGTGCTGGGCCTGTTCGCGATCAAGGCAGCGGTGCTGGCGGTGCTGTTCCGGATCGGAGGACTGAACTGGGGCCGCGCCCTCGAGGGCGGTCTGCTGCTGGGGCAAGGGGGCGAGTTCGCCTTCATCGTCATCGCCTACGCCACCACGCGCAAGCTGGTCGACCCGGCGCTCGGCCAGCTGGTCATGCTGGCAGTGGGCCTGAGCCTGTTCATCACGCCGATGGTGGCCAAGGCCGGGCGCGCGCTGGGCGACAAGCTCGAGCGCGATGACGACGAAAAGAGCGCCCAGCTAAGCGACTCGGAACTGGCCCAGGCGCGCGGGCGCATCATCATCGCCGGCTTCGGCCGGGTCGGCCAACTGCTGGCGCGCCTGCTCACCGACCAGGGCATTGCCTACGTTGCCTTTGAAAACGATGCGCGCCTGGTCTCGAAGCTGCACGCCCAGGGCTTGCCGGTTTACTTCGGCAACGCATCGCGCGCCGAACTGCTGCGCAGGGTGCACGCGGAGGAAGCGCCGGCGATCGTGCTGACCATGGACCATCCGGCCTCGGCCCTGCACGCGGTGCGCGGCATCCGTCGCGAGTTTCCCGACGTGCCGCTGTTCGCCCGTTCGCGCGACGAACGCCATGCGCACGCGCTCAAGCTGGGCGGCGCCACCGTGGTGGTGCCCGAAACGCTCGAAGCGAGCCTGCAGCTGTCGGCCTTCGTGCTGGAGGCGCTCGGCATCGACGAGGCGGCGGTGGACCGCATTGTCGACGACGAACGCGAACTGTTTGCCGCCACCCTGGCCGACACGAAACATCCCTCCCATTGAAGCGCCGGATGAGGTGCTGCGCCGGCTGCCGGCTCAGGGCGCCTCGAACTAATGCAATTTGTGCTTCAGGTCCGACAGCTGGTCATGCACGGCAACGACGGCCTCCTTGAGCTCCGGCGGCACCTGGGCTGCGACCGTGCCGCACACGCGCTTGGCCTCGTCGCCCAGCATCTCGAGGTCGTCCACGCACTTGACGATGCGCGCCTGGTCGTGCGACTGCAGCACCTCCTGCGCCATGCCCGATTGCCGGTCCAGCTTGTCGATGGCATCCTTGAGCTGGGCAGGAGCACCGGGCGTACAAGCCTGCGTGGCCTGTCCGATTGCCTGTTGAACGAGATTAAATCTTTGTTGGATTTCACTTTCTTGCAACATGATCTTTCCTCCTGAATCTGGTCAGGCACACACGCGTGCCAATCCGGTTTGATCGCGCGGAGGTTTATAAGTTGCGTTGCCAGCCTATGGGGAGGTGGCCGGCGCGATGGCATCCTCGAGCGGAGCCAGGCTGCGCAGGCGCAGCGCGACCAGCAAGGCGAGGCCGAGCGTGATGGCCAGCACCACGACCACGCTGGTCCAGCCGCCGCTGCTCCACATCACGCCCGAGAGCGAACCGATGATGCTTGAACCGACATAGTAAAAGAACAGGTAGATGCCCGATGCCAGCGCCTGCTGTCCGCGCGCGCGCCGCCCGACCCAGCTGCTGCAGACCGAATGCGAGGCGAAAAAGCCGAACGTGAACAAGGCCACGCCAAGCACGATCACCAGCAGCGTCTTGGCCAGGGTCAGCAGCAGCCCGGCCAGCATCACCGACATCACCAGCCACAGCACGTTGCGCCGTCCTACCTTGTCGGCCAGGCGGCCCGCCCACACCGAGCTGAAAATGCCGATCAGGTACAGCACCGACAAGGCGCCCACCACACTCTGGCGCAGATCGTACGGCGCGCCCATCAGGCGGTAGGCGATGTAGTTCCACAGGCTCACGTAGCACCCCATCAGCAGGAAGCCCAGGCCGAACAGCCAGGGCAGTCCGGGGTCGCTGAAGTGGCTGCGCGCGCCGTCGAGCACCGCGCCGAAACCCGGCTTGCCTGGCCTGAAGTTGCGCGACACCGGCAGGCTGCGCCAGAACTCCCAGGCCGCATACAAGCCGGCCGCGCCCATCGCCGCCAGCGCCAGGCGCCACGAAAAGAAATCGCTCAGCACCGAGATGATCACGCGCCCCAGCATGCCGCCGAAGGCGCTGCCGCCGATGTACAGTCCCATCGACAGGCCAAGCGAGGGTCCCTCGATTTCCTCGCTCAGGTAGGCCATCGCGACGGCCGGCATGCCGCCCAGCGCGAAGCCTAGCATGGCGCGCAACACCAGCAGTTGCGGATAATTCTGGGCGAACGCCGCCAGCAGCGTGAGCAGGCCGCCCATCAGCATCGCGCTCCCCATCAGCTTCTTGCGCCCGATGCGTTCGGACAGCGCGCCGCTAAGCAGCAGCGACACCGCCAGCGCCGCCGTCGAAGCCGACAGCACGCCGCTGCTCTGGGCCGGCGTGAGCGTGAACTGGTGCGCCAGCAACGGCATCAAAGGCTGTATGCCATACAGCAGGGCAAAGGTGGAAAAGCCGCCGAACACCATGGCGCGGTTGATCCGCTTGAATGCGGGACTGCCTGCGCAGACGGGGGTGTGGGACATGGTTGACGATCCTGTTTGGCAAGCTGAAGACCATCATAGGGTTGCACTCTAATACTGTCCAATATATATTGGAGTCGTTTTTCATACTTTAAAACGATTACAGACATGGAGTTACGGCACCTACGCTATTTCATCGCCGTCGCCGAAGAGCTCCATTTCACGCGCGCGGCCGAGCGCCTGCACATCGGCCAACCACCGCTGAGCCATGCGATCCAGGCGCTTGAAACCGATATCGGCGCGCAGCTGTTCGAACGCACCAAGCGCTGGGTGCGGCTGACCGAAGCGGGCAAGCTGTTCCTGACGGACGCGCGCCGCATCCTGGCGCTGTCGGACCAGGCTTCCGAGACGGCGCGCCGGGCCCAGCGCGGCGAAGCGGGCGAGCTGCGCATCGGCTTCACCTTCTCGACCCCGTTCACGCCGCTGTTTGCCAGCGTGATCAACCGCTACCGCGCGCAATTTCCGACCGTGAGCCTGACCCTGCACGAGATGGCGACCCTGCACCAGCTCGAGGGCATCGCCCGGCGCACCCTGGACCTGGGCTTCATCCGTCCGCCCGAGAGCAGCGTGCCCGACTCGCTCGCGCTGACCACGCTGCGCGAAGACCCCTTGCTGGCGGTGCTGCCGGTGGCGCACCCGCTGGCCGCGCAGGCCTCGCTCGCGGTCGCGCAGCTGGCCGGACAGTCGTTCGTGATGTATCCGCACAATGCCGGCACCGGGATCCACCCCCAGATCATCCGGCTGTGCCGCGCGGCCGGCTTCATGCCGCGCATCGTGCAGGAGGCGGGCGAAGCGTCCACCATCATCGGGCTGGTGGCGGCCGGCTGCGGGATTTCGGTGCTGCCGGCCTCGTTCGACCGGATTCGCATGGACGGGGTGTGCTACCGGCCGATCCTCGACCGGGCGGCCACCACCGCGCTGCTGCTGGCGCGCCGGGCGGACGAGCACGCGCCCCTGGTGGACGCGTTCCTGGCGCTTGCGACCGAAGCGGCAAGGGACTAGCAGCCTGTCGGACTTGAAGGAAATCGGCTGCAAATCCGCCTGACCGATCCATATTTCGCCGCTTTTTTGGTCAATAGAATGACTATTGACCTGCAAAATCGACAAAATCTGTCCTCGGCCAGCCGAATTTTCGCTTCGATTCTTCAAGTCCGACAGGCTGCTAGCAGCCGGCAGGCGCTCAGGAGTAATCGACCTCGAGCTCGGAGCCGGCGTAGTTTTCCAGTTCCGCAAACAGGGTCTTCATCGCGCTGCGCCCGCGGATCTTCTGGATCACGGTGCAGTGCGTGCGGTACGATTCGATGCGCTCGGCGATCACGCCCTGGTGCTGCGGCGGGATCTTTTCGAGCAGCTCGGCCCAGCCGGCCTCGAAGTCGGGCTTGTTCTTGCGCACCGCCGCGACCAGTCGTTCGAAGTCCTTCTGCCCGGTGCGCGCGACAATGCGCCCGCCGCCTTCGATCGCGAAAATGATCGCCACCGCAATCACGCCTTCGGCATTCAGGTCGGCATCGGTGATCGGCCCCTGGTAATGGTGGCGGCGCAGCCAGTTGGCCGCGCGTACGATGGCCTGCACCTGCTTGCGCTCTTTGAACTGGGCCTCGTAGTGTTGCGGTCCGCTCCAGTTCTGCCCCGGATCGGCATGGCAGATGTCGACGAACAGTTCCTTGAGGCGGCGTTGCGCGTAGACCGGGTCCTGGTCGTATTCGCCAACCAGCGCGTCCTCGGGCAGTTGCGACAGCTCGCGAATGAGCCGGAAGCCGGCCTGGAACGCGTGCTCGGCGCCGTGCGCGATCAGGAAGTCGAGCGCGGCCTCGTCGCCCTCGTGCGTGAGCAGGTGCTCGAGCCCGAGCGAGACCCCGCCCACGGTCAGGAAGCAGGCGCGCTGGATTCCTTCGGCGGTGCGCTCGTTGGTGAATTTTTCGGCAACCATGGCGGTAATCCCGGCCAGCTCGTCGGCCAGGATCACCGTTTCATCGCCCACCTCGCGCTGCGCCAGGCAGCGGATCGCACGCACCAGCCGCGGCAGGTTTTCTCCTACGATCGCCGGCAGGTTTGCCGCTGCCTGCCCCATCACGAGAAGATCCCCGTGCCGATGCTCTTGCGCGCGCCGCGCTTGGGTACGTTGCTGCGCGAGGACGGCACCTGCTTGCGCAGGCGGTACAGCAATTCCTTGGTCGAGCGCTGCAGGAATTTCGGCTCGTCGTCCGGGTCGTCGCTGAATTCGGCATCGGCCAGGTCGCCGCTGTGACGAAAGTCGGGGAACAGTTCGAACAGCGAACGGTCCCAGCCGTCTTCGCTGGCCTTGGCCAGTTCGATCGCGAGCGGCACGATGTCGCTGTCGGACGAGGTCTGCCCGGTGATGTAAGGGCCCTTGGCCAGGATCTCGCCGGCCACCTCGAGGATTTCCTTGGGCGCCATCGAGAACAGGATCGCGAACACGGTCGCGCCGTGGTCGGTGGCCGAAGCTTCGGCCAGCAGCTCGTGGCGGCGCTCCGGGTCGTCACTCGAGAACACGATGCCGTGCACATGCGCGAACAGCGATTCGGCCACGCGCTCGGGATCGTCCTCGATCATTTCGTCGGACCAGGTGGCGGCGAAAAACGCGAGACTGTCGGCCCACGCCTTGGGCGGCACCAGCAGCGTGGCCAGCGAGGTCTTGCCGCCGTCGAAACCGGACAGGTGCAGCGCGGTCACCTGCGGCGCCAGGTTGGCCAGCACTTCGACCACGGCCAGGTCGCCGTGCTGCTCGACCGCTTCGGAGAATGCCTGCTCGGCATGGTGCAGCGAGCCGGCCAGAACCAGTTCGCTGACCTGCTTGGACAGCGCTGGCAGCGTGCTTTTTTCCGTCATGCTTATTCTCCCTCTTGATCGAACATCTGCGCGAAGTCGTCGGACACGCCGTCGTCCTCGTGCTCGTCGTCGCCTTCATCGTTCCTGGCGAGCTGGTCGAGCGACTGGTCGTCTTCTTCCCACAGGCGCGGGTTCTTGAACAAAAACGCGGTGATGATGGCCTGGCGCGCCAGTTCCGGATGGTTGCCGGTGATGGCCGCATACATCGGCGCGGCCTCGCCGTCGCAGGCGGCCATCGAAAACACCCTGGACGGGTCGCCGCCCTCGTAATCGACGCTCTCGGCCAGCAAGCCTTTCGGATCGGTGAAGCGGATACGGTCGACCAGCGCGAAGCTCATCATGTTGACGTCTTCGATGCCGGCGCCGCCGGCGTATTCGCCGGCCAGCGCATCGACCATCATCTGGTAGTTCTTGCGGTTCGGCGGGTCGCCCAAAATACCGTCGATCTGGCCGCCGAGCTCGCGCGACTGGTAGGCGAATTCGGGATGTACTTTTTTCATGTCTGCTAGTGTCCTGTTGTGCTGCATGGATGGGGTAGGCGCGCGGCGCCGGGCGCCTTGCGCGCCGCTCAGGCCGGCAGCGTGACGCCGTTCAGGGCAAACAGCGCGCGCCACAGCTCGAACGCCTCGGCCTCGGCGTCGAGGATGATGCGGTGGTTGACGCTCTGGTTGTATTCGTCGCGCTTGACGCGGTCGGACAGGATTTCGTAGGCCTTGGTGATGCTCTTGAAACGCACTTCGGCGCCGGGCGCATCGTTGCGGTCGGGATGGTAGCGCATCGCCAGCGAACGATAGACTTTCTTGATGTCCTCGTCGCTTGCATTTGGTGCAACACCGAGAATACTGTACAAATTTTCCATAGGGACGCTTGCGGCGACAGCCTGAAACAATAAAGGTGGATTATCCTATAGAAAGCGGGTGTCCGCGCAGCTTGTCGCACACGCGGCCAGGCCGGGCAGGCAGACAGAAGGCCGCCACGGCGCCGCCTACGGTAAAATGCCGATAACATCATCATTTCCTAAGCATTATTTCATGAGCAACGAAAAAAGCAATACAGCAGCGGCAAGTCCGAATGCGCCCTCCTCCAATTTCCTGCGCGCCGTGGTGGAAGCGGATCTGGCGGCCGGCACCCACACCCGAGCGGGCCTGCCAAGCGTGATCACGCGCTTCCCGCCCGAGCCGAACGGCTACCTGCACGTGGGCCACGCCAAGTCGATCAGCGTGAACTTCGGGCTGGCACGCGACTACGGCGGACGCTGCCACCTGCGCTTCGACGACACCAACCCCGCCAAGGAAGAACAGGAATACGTCGATACCATCATCGACAGCGTCAAGTGGCTTGGGTTCAGCTGGGAGCAGCAGGGCCGGCAGCATCTGTACTACGCGAGCGACTATTTCGACCAGTTGTACCTGATGGCCGAGTACCTGATCGGCGCGGGCCACGCCTACGTCGACAGCCAGAGCGCCGACGAGATGGCGAAAAACCGCGGCAACTTCGGTACGCCCGGCACTAATTCGCCGTTTCGCAACCGCCCCGCCAGCGAGTCGCTGGCCCTGTTCCGTGACATGAAGGCGGGCAAGTACAAGGATGGCGAGCACATCCTGCGCGCCAAGGTCAGCGAGGATGCGATGGCCTCGCCCAACATGAACCTGCGCGACCCGGCCATCTACCGGATCCGCCACGCGCACCACCACCGTACCGGCGACGCCTGGTGCATCTACCCGATGTACGACTACACGCACCCGATCTCGGACGCGCTCGAACACATCACGCATTCGCTGTGCACGCTCGAGTTCCAGGACCACCGCCCGTTCTACGACTGGCTGCTGGCGACGCTGGCCGAAGGCGGCTTCTTCCAGCAGCCGGTGCCGCGCCAGTACGAATTCGCGCGCCTGAACCTGACCTACGTCGTGGTCAGCAAGCGCAAGCTGCGCCAGCTGGTCGACGAAGGCATCGTGGGCGGCTGGGACGATCCGCGCATGCCGACCATCGTGGGCCTGCGCCGGCGCGGTTACACGCCCGAATCGATCCAGCTGTTCTGCGAGCGCATCGGCGTGTCCAAGGCCGACGGCTGGATCGACATGAGCGTGCTCGAAGGCAGCCTGCGCGACGACCTGGACCCGAAGGCGCCGCGCGCGACCGCGGTGCTGCGCCCGCTCAAGCTGATCATCGACAACTTCCCGCAAGGCGAAAGCGTCGCCTGCAGCGCGCCCGTGCATCCGCATTTCCCCGAGCGCGGCGTGCGCACCTTCCCGATCACCAACACCTTGTGGATCGAGCAGGACGACTTCATGGAGGTGCCGAGCAAGGGCTACTTCCGCCTGTATCCGCCGCAGGGCGAGACCCCCGGCAGCCGGGTGCGCCTGCGCTACGGCTACGTGATCGAGTGCACCGGCTACGACAAGGATGCGCACGGCAAGCCGGTGGCGGTTCACTGCAACTACTTTGCCGACAGCAAGTCGGGCACCGAAGGCAGCGCCAACTACAAGGTCAAGGGCAATATCCACTGGGTCAGCGCGCACGGTGCGCTCGAAGCCGAGGTGCGCCTGTACGAGCGATTGTTCAGCGAGGCGCAGCCGGACGCCGGCGGCAGGGATTTCAAGCTTGCGCTCAATCCGAACGCGCTCGAGGTCGTCACCGCCTACCTCGAGCCCGGCATGCGCGAGGCGCAGGCCGAAGAGCGCTTCCAGTTCGAGCGGCACGGCTACTTCGTGGCCGACCGGGTCGATTCGCAAGCTGGCAAACCGGTGTTCAACCGCGTGACCACGCTCAAGGACAGCTGGGTGAAGTAAGTCCGGCGGCGCCGCGCTCGCGCGTCACATGATTCCCGCTCCGGCACCAGCCGCAGCGGGATTTTCATTACTCTTAAGATATTGAACTTGTTGTTTTGATCAAAAACCTATCACTTCTGATAGGTACGCCGGTTTGTAACCTTCGGTAACTTAGGCTTACCACGTGAAGCGCAACAACCCGGTCACAACAAGGTGTCCGGCAAACGCTCTCCTGACGGAAGGAAGCAACCTGCAATGCCCCTCTTTTCTGGTCGACTCACCTCGTTACCATCGTCGCGGCCAGCCTTGTGGATGGGCCTGCCGTTGTCGCTCGGCGTCGGACTCCTGTTCTACGTCGCCACCTGGAAATCGATCGAAAGCGATTCGCGCGAACGTTTCGCCAATCATGCGCGCAACGCCCAGAACACCATCAGCGCGCGCATCAAGTCGTACACCGACGTGCTGCGCGGCGCGGCCAGCCTGTTTCGCACCAGCGACCAGCTCACGTGCGAGCAGTTCCACGAGTATGTGAGCGGGCTGTCGCTGCAGCGCCACTTCCCGGCCATCGACACGATCAATTTTGCCGCCTATGTGCGCGACCAGGACAGGCCCGAGTTCGAGCGCCGCATGCGTCTGGCCGCGAGCGCGCCGAACAGCGCGGGCAAGGCGTTCAAGATCACGCCGCCCGGCGTGCGCGCGGACTATGCGGTACTTACGTATATCGAGCCGCGCCCGGTAACGAGCGCAACGTTCGGCTACGACATGCTGGCGCTGCCGCACGCCAAAAGGGTGCTGATGTTGTCGCGCGACACGGGCGCGCTGATGAATTCGGGCCACCCGATTGCGGCCATATCGGGACCGAACCGTATCGGTCTGGGCATCCGGCTGCCGATCTACCGGCACAACATGCCGGTCGGCAGCGTGAGCGAACGCAGGGCGGCCTACATCGGGTCGGTCGGGATCGCCTTTAGCGTGCCCAAGCTGGTTCAGGGGGTGCTCGACGAAATGCCGATTGAAAACGTGCGCCTGACGCTGGTCGACAACGGGATGCCGGGCCAGAAGCCCGATGCCGACGGCATGGCGCCCGGGCGGGTGCTGTTCGACAGCAGCGCCGCGCCCGACCAGGCGCCGAACCCGCCTTTCCACGCCAGGCCGGACCGCTTCAGCACCAGCTTGCCGGTCGATTTCAACGGGCGCGTGTGGAACGCGACCTTCAGCACCCGCAAGGTCGACCTGTATACCGGATTTGACGAGTACTTCCCGTGGATGGCGATGCTGGCCGGTTTCGTCAGCACCATGCTGATCTACGCCCTGTTCCATACCTTGACCTCGTCGCGCCTGCGCGCCATCAAGATGGCCAAGGGAATGACGCGCGAATTGCGCGACAGCCAGTCCAAGCTGCAAATGTCGCACCAGAACCTGCGCCGGCTGGCGGCCCACGCCGAGAACATCAAGGAGGGCGAACGCAAGCGCATTGCGCGCGAAATCCACGACGATCTCGGGCAAAACCTGCTGGCCCTGCGCATCGAGGCCGACATGCTGTCGACCCGCACCCGCACCCGCCATCCGCGCCTGCATGCGCGCGCGCACTGGACCTTGCACCAGATCGATGCGACCATCAAGAGCGTGCGCCAGATTATCAACGACTTGCGTCCGAACGTACTCGACCTTGGCCTGAGCGCGGCCGTGGACTGGCAGATCTCCGAGTTTCGGCGGCGCACCGGCATCGAATGCGAACTGGTGGAAAGCGAGCAGGACATCCGTGCCAGCGACCACTGCGCAACTGCCTTGTTCCGCATCCTTCAGGAATCGCTGAGCAATATTTCGCGCCACGCGCGCGCCACCCGGGTGCGGGTCGAACTGCTCGTCGACGGCGGCTGGATTTCCATGACCGTCAGCGACAACGGCGTCGGCCTGGCCGCCAACGTGCGCAACAAGCCCGGATCGTTCGGCCTGGTCGGCATCGAAGAGCGCGTCAACATCCTCGGCGGCACCTTCGTCATCACCAGCAACCCGGGCGCAGGCACCGCGATCGGTGTCTCGGTACCGGTGCGGGAAAACATGACGCAGCCGCCCGCGGGCGCCACGCCGGTTCGCTCCGATGAACCAGGGACCGTGCTCGCCTGATGTCGTCCCCGGCGACTTTCCTACCACGCCCCCTCAGCCTTGCCTAAGGCATTGTCAGAATATTCGCCTTGGCTTCGGAATCGACCGAAGCCAAACTTGATTTAAATCAAGTTCACGTAACTACTTGTAAGCAAAAATCTTTCTTGGCGATTTCACAAAACCGCCTGCACCGCTGCCGCGACCGCCGGCGCCGGGCCATCGATACGAGGAGGACACAAACCACCCGGGAGCGCAGCGGCGCAACCGCATCAGGGATGCCTCAACCATTTAAAAAACCGACTAACACGAAGGATAAAGCGATGATCTCGAACGATGAATTTAAAATGATCTGCGAGTTGGACCTCGATGCCATCAAGTTCAAACTCATGCATGCGCAATCCGGCGAAGGCTGGACGCCCGAGCAGGCCAGCGCAGTGGAATTCGAGTACCGCCGGTTTCTGTACTTGATGAAAATGCATCCGAACGAACAGCTTGTGCCCAGCGTCGACGTCGATACGTTCTGGCACTACCACATCCTCGATACGATGAAGTACGCGGCCGACTGCCAGCAGGCGTTTGGTTATTTTGTGCATCACTACCCCTACCTTGGCATGGGGGATGACCACGACGACGATACGCGCGCCACCACTGCCGAACGCAGCAGCGCGCTGTACCGGCAAGCGTTTGGCGAGAGCGCCGGCGGGGCCGGCAATACGGCCTATTGCGCCAGCGCCGTTACCCGGGACGCCTACTGCGCCAGCGCCGTCACCAACGCAGCCTATTGCGCCAGCGCCGTTACCAAGGCGGCCTATTGCGCCAGCGCCGTTACGCGGGACGCCTACTGCGCCAGCGCCGTCACCAGGGACGTCAAGATGACGGCGCCGCCAGGGGTCGTGCCAGCCTGATCAAACCCACCGCTGTCTGGCGCCTGCCCATGCCATGCCGTGCGTGAGCAGCGCCGGACCGGCAACCGCAATCTGCTTTTTATAAGAGGCTTGCGATTTGTCCAAACATTTTGATTCCGTGAGGAAAGTAGTTGTCTAAACCGGGGTAAAATGAGCGCCTGAGCCAATTAATCGAGGTCATCATGGCAGTCAATGCAGTGTCATCGAACAACGTTCCGGCCGCGCCAGCTGCGCGCCAGCCCGAGCCAAAGCAAGTGATCGACCGGCCGGCCGAGAAAAAGGCGGCACCCCCGCCGCCCCAAGCGCAGCCTGCCAGGCCGGCAGCGAGCGTGAACACCAGCGGCCAGACCGTGGGCAGCACGATCAACACCTCGGCCTGAGCTGGCGCTGCCATCCTGACCGGCATTATTTTATTTCAAAATAGTGCAAATTTTGAAATAAGATTTCACCACTCGGGGGCCGGGCCGGAGGTGCGCACCCCGGCGATGCACCAGTCGAGCACGATTTGCACGAGCAGGTGGCCAATGGAAGAGGGAAACAGGCAGAAGTGGAGCATGATGCGTTTGTCATGGTCCGGCGACACCAGGCGCCAGCCAAGCTGGCGCCGGATTTCTTCAGGGGCCGGCGGCGGACGGCGCGTCGCTTCGCGCCCGGTCATGTAGGCGCGGACCTGTTCCTTGGTTGGTTGCGTGATCTGATGAGTCATAGCGGGCTCTAGCACACGTTTCAATTCAAGCATCGACGTTGCTCACGATAAGGCCCGGCATCGGCGTCCCCCTTGATCTGCGTCAGGCGGGCGCAATCGCCCCCGCCCGCGCCTTATTTCTTTTGACTCGCCTGAAACAAGGTCTTCGCGTCCTGATGGGCGCGATCGATGTTGCGCATGGTTTCCTTGTCGTCATGCTCGACGAAAAAATCGGCCGCCTGCGCCTTCATCACGAGCTTGATCGCGGCCGCCTCGCTGACATTGTATTTTTCGGTGATCAGGGTGGTCACCTCGTCCAGGTATTCTTCGTATGTCATGTCGCCTTCCTTGTTGGTGGCACTATTTTAACAGCGCCATCTGCGCCACCGCCGGCGCCACCTGCGGGTAGCGCAGGCGCACGCCCAGTTCGCGCTTGATGCGATCATTGCCCATGCGGCGAGATTCGGACATGAACGACAGCAAGGTCGGCGTGACCGCCTGCGCCAGCTGTTCGCGCCCCATGCGCGGCGGGCGCGCCAGGGCGAACGCGTCGGCCACGGTGTCGAAGTAGTCGGCCATTTTCATGTCGCTGTCGTCGACCGCATGGTATACGCGCCCCGGCAAGGCGCGAAACAGCGCCAGCGCCACGATCTGGGCCAGGTCGTCGGCGTGGATGTGATTGGTATAGACGTCGTCGGCCGCAAGCAGCGCCGGCGTGCCTTGTTCGAGCCGCCTGAGCGGCAGCCGCCCCGGCCCGTAGATGCCGGGCACGCGCAGGATCGCCAGCGTCGCATGCGCGCCCCTGGCCCAGGAGCGCAGCACGCGCTCGGCGTCGGCCCGGCGCGCGGCGCGCGCGTTGCGCGGCGCGACCGGGCGCGTTTCATCGATCAGCTCGCCCTTGCAGTCCCCATACACCCCGCTGGTGCTCACATAAACGAGCCGCCCTGCCTCGGGTAAAATGGCAGTCAGGTTGCGCGTGCGGCGATCGCGCGCGCCATCGGCCTGGGGCGGCGCGAGATGGACCACGTTCGGCGCCAGCCCGGCCAGGCGGCGCAGCGTGGCCGGCCGGTCCAGGTCGGCAATGACGGGAATGGCGCCAGCCGCGCGCAACTCGGCGCAGCGCTCGGTCTGGCTGGTCAGCGCGAACACGCGAAAGCGTTCCCGCACCAGCGGCAACAAACGCATGCCGACGTCGCCGCAACCGATGATCAGCAAGCGCGGCCGTTTGAATTTACGAATAGTGTTGTTCTTCATCTTGAGGATTGTATGACTTTCCAGATCACCGTCCAGCCCAGCGGCCATCAATTTGTCTGCGAGGAAGGCGAAACCGTGCTCGCGGCTGCGATTCGTTCCGGCATCGGCCTGCCCTACGGCTGCAAGAACGGAGCCTGCGGCTCGTGCAAGGGAAAGGTCGTGGCCGGTTCGGTCGAGCACAAGGCTTACCAGCAGCGCGCCCTGACGCCCGAAGAAAAGGCCGGTGGCTACGCGCTGTTCTGCTGCGCCACCACCGATGCCGACCTGGTGATCGAAGCGCGCGAAGTGCTCGGCAGCAGCGATTATCCGGTGCGCAAGATGCCCGCGCGCGTCTCCAGCATCGAGAAAGTCGCGCCCGACGTCGCCATCATCACCTTGCAACTGCCGGCCAACGAGGTGCTCGCCTACCGCGCCGGACAGTATATCGAATTCCTGCTGCGCGACGGCAAGCGCCGCAGTTACAGCATGGCCAATGCGCCCGGCCTGAATGCGCCGCTCACGCTGCACATCCGCTACATGGCCGGCGGCCTGTTCACCGAGCAGGTTTTCAACAGCATGAAAGAGCGCGACATCGTCCGTTTCGAAGGCCCGCACGGCAGCTTCTTCCTGCACGAGGATTCCGACAAGCCGATCGTGCTGCTCGCCTCGGGCACCGGCTTTGCTCCCATCAAGGCGCTGGTCGAACACCTGATCGAGGAGAAATCAACGCGACCGGTCAGCCTGTACTGGGGCGCTCGGCGTCCGCTCGACCTGTACATGAATGCGCTGTGCGAGCAATGGGCCGCGACGCTGCCCCATTTCCGCTACGTCCCGGTGGTGTCGCACGCACTGCCGGAAGACCACTGGAGCGGGCGCACCGGCTTCGTGCACCAGGCCGTCATGCACGACATTGCCGACCTGTCCGGCCACCAGGTGTATGCCTGCGGCGCGCCGGTGGTGGTCGATTCGGCCAGGCGCGACTACGTCCAGCTGTGCAAGCTGCCGCCCGAGGAATTCTTTGCCGACGCTTTCACCAGCGAGGCCGACCTGGCGTAGTGCATTTACCCGCTTCATGGTATTTTAGCGGTCCGGACGGCCATTCCCGCGCCGGGCCCAACCTCCAACGTGAAGGGGTTCCACATGCAAAAACAACACCGGCTCGCGCGCCCGGCCGCGCACGCCCTGCTGGCGCTGTGCGCCGCAGCCCTGATCGGACCGGCATGCGCCGCACCCGATACGCTCGCCCCGCAGTACGCGGCGGCCATCGCCAGCAGTGCGCGCAGCGACGACGACCGCAAGGCCGACGCCAGGCGCAATCCGGCCGCATTCCTCGAATTTGCCAAACTGGCTCCTGGCATGAAAGTGCTGGACGTGGCGGCCGGCGGGGGCGCCACTGCCGCGCTGCTGGCGGCGGCGGTCGGCAGCGGCGGCACCGTGTGGGCCCAGAACGGCAAGCCCACTCCCAAGCTCGAGCAGCGCCTGGCGGCAGGCGCCCAACCCCAATTGCTGGCGCTGGTGGCGCCCTACGACAATCCGGTGCCCGCCGGCGCGCCGGCGCTGGACCTGGTCACCATCAACATGTCCTACCACGACATCGTCAACACCACGACCGACCGTGCCGCCATGAACCGGCACCTGTACGCGGCGCTCAAGCCGGGCGGCCATGTCGTCATCATCGACAATGCGGCCAAGGAAGGCAGCGGCCTGTCGGCCACCAAGACCTTGCACCGCATCGACGAAGCGGCCGTGATTGCCGAACTGCGCGCGGCCGGCTTCGTACTGGACGCCAAGGGCGACTATCTGCGCGTGCCGTCCGACCCGCGCGAACTGCCCTTCTTCAAGATGGACGGGCAGCCGGACGACAAGTTCGCGCTGCGCTTCGTCAAGAGATAACCGGTCCGGGGCGCTCCGGGCGCGCCCCCATTCGCATCCATCGACCTGGAGTCTCCCCCATGAAGAGCCATACCCTGCTGCATCGCTTCGTGCGCAGCCGTCCACACCTGAGTCTTGCCATCGCGCTCGGCGTGGCGCTCGGCCTGGCGCTGCCGGACACGCTGCGCCCGATCGTGCGCGCATTGCTCGGATGGAACGTCGCGGTGTGGGGCTACCTGATCGCCATGCTGCCGATCGTCACGCGCGCCGACCACGCCAAGGTAAGGCGCGTCGCCGCCGCGCAGGACGAGAGCGCAGGCCTGGTGCTGGCAACGCTGACGGTCGCCTCGGTGTTGACGCTGACGGCGGTGATCTCCGAACTGGGGGCGATCCCGCAATTGCCCCCGCACGAGCGCAGCCTGCGCTACGGTTTTACAGCGCTGACCGTGTTCGGATCGTGGTTTCTGGTCGGCACTTTGTACTGCTTCCACTATGCCCACCTGTTCTATCACGCCGCCGAACATGTCTTGCCGCTCGAGTTCCCGGGCAATGAGAAGGAGCCCGTTTACTGGGACTTCCTGTACTTCTCCTTCACCATTGCGGTCGCCGTGCAGACCTCGGATGTGATGGTCAAGACGCGCGGCATGCGCAAGCTGGTGCTCAGCCAGTCCCTGCTGACCTTTTTCTTCAACCTGGCCATCCTCGGCCTGTCGATCAATATCGCCGCCGGCCTGATCAACCGCTAGGCCCGTTCTCCAGCAAGACATTGCGTGCGAAAGGTGTAAGATAAGGCTGTGTGCGCAACGTTGTTGCCAACCCTGGCTCAGCGCAGTAACGCGCGCCGTCCGCACATGGCAAAACCTGGGGTTGGAGTAGCGACTTTTTGAAACAATCGGGAGTGAGCATATGCAAATCAACATCAATACCGACAAGACGATCGAGCGCCATCAGGGCCTGGACAATCACGTGCAAACCGTGGTCAAGTCCGCAGTGCAGCGTTTTGGCGAACACATCACCCGAGTTGAAGTGCACCTCAGTGACGAGAACAGCCATAAGTCCAGCGACGGCGGCAACCGTTGCCTGCTCGAGGCACGCGTGACGGGCTATCAGCCAATCGCGGTCAGCGACCACTCGGTGCACCTGCACCAGGCCATCTCGGGCGCCGCCGACAAGCTCGAGCGCGCCATCGACAGCGCGCTCGGCAGGCTGCACGACAAGAAACTGCATGCGGGTCCACGACCGGTCGATGAAACGCCGGAAGCGAGCGAATAATCAAAGCGCCAAGGCACTAGAAAGCGATGCTGGCGGTCGTCAAGGCCGCCAGACAAGTCCCGCCCCCTTCAAGGCGCCGCTTCCCCGCCTGCCAAAGCGCGCAGGTAGCGCAGTGCGGCCAGCGCCCGGCTCCCGTACCACGACATCATTTCCCCATCGACCAACCGGACCGGCTTGCCGATCTGCTTTTCGAGCGCGTCCGCATGCGCCTCGGTAAAGCGGTACGGCTCGCTCGAGAGCAGCACCAGGTCGAGCTGATCGAGCAATTGCGCGGACCACTCGAAACGCGGATAGCGCGCCTGGCTGCCCAGGTCGGGCAGGCGCCAGCCGATTTCAGCGAGCATGGCGGCGATGTAGGTGTCGCTCGAGACGCTCATCCACGGATCTTGCCAGATGCAATAAAGTACGGTCTGCGCCGGGCCCTTGGGAGTGGCGCGCAAGGCCGCGTATTCGGATTCGAAGGCGGCGCACCACGCCTCCGCCTTTTCTTGAGCGCAAAAAATGCCGCCGATGAGGCGCGCCAGTTCCAGGTTGTCGCGCGGGACTCTTGGGTGCGTGACAACGATGTTGGGCACGAATTCGGCGAGCGCGTCCACGGCCGGCTTCTCGTTCTCGTCGATGTTGACCAGCACATGGGTCGGGGCCAGCGCGCGGATTTTTTCCAGGTTCACATCCTTGGTGCCGCCGACCTTGGGGATGGCCTTGACCACGCCGGCGGGATGGATGCAAAAGCCGGTGCGTCCCACCAGTTGTCCGGCCAGTCCCAGATCGCACAGCAATTCGGTAAGCGACGGCACCAGCGAGACGATGCGCGCCGCCCCGTCGCTGCGGTGTTCGCGCCCGAGGGCGTCGGTCAGGCTCATGCTAGGGCTCCTTGTCTTGAAAAAACGCAGCCATTGAAACACTGTTTCTCAAACCACAGTATGCTTGAGTTGCAGCAATGCGTTATGATGTTATTGCTAAGTGGAATGACATTCCGATCACGGATGAGAGCATATTGTGGAACAAATCGGCACTTTTGGTGATTCCGCCTACAAGATTGAAGACCTGCAGCTGTTTCACGACACCGACGGCGCGCAGCTTGCCGCTGCACTGGCGCAGTGCGCCGTGGTGCGCCTGGCGCCCGGGCAGCAGGTGGAGGACACCTTCCGCGCGCGTCTGTACATCGTGCTGCGCGGCGCCCTTTCTGTGGCCGCCGACACGCGCAGCGGCATGCCCGACGTCACGGTCAGCAAGATATTGCCGGGCGAAAGCGTGGGCGAGCAGTCGGTGCTCGACGAAGCGACCAACCTGGCGGCCATCACCGCCACCGAAGAGGCCGACCTGTTGGTGATCGAAGCGGACCAGGTGTGGAGCCTGATCGACCAGTCGAACGGGGTGGCGCGCAATCTGCTGCGCCTGCTCTCGTTCCGGATCCGCGCGGCCGGGGCCATGCTGCGGCGGCGCCAGAAACTGGGCGAGTTCTACCGCCAGCTGTCGATGAACGACGACCTGACCGGCTTGTACAACCGCGGCTGGCTGAGCGACATGCTGCCCAAGATGGTGGCCAGCGCCCAGCGTGGCGGCAAACCGATGTCGCTCGTGATGATCGACCTCGACCACTTCAAGAAATTCAACGACACCCACGGCCACTTGGCCGGCGACGACGCCCTGCGCGCCGCTGCCGGCGTGGTCAAGGCGGCGCTGCGCCCGTCCGATTTCGCAGTGCGCTATGGTGGCGAGGAAATGATGGTGGTCTTGCCCGACACCAGCGAAAAGCTGGCCATCCTGGTGGCCGAGCGCCTGTGCCAGCGCATGCAGCGCAAGATCGTGTTTGCCGACATGCGCCAGCCGCTGCCCCATATCACAGGGTCGTTCGGGGTCGCCTGCCTGGCTGGCGGGCTCGACGACCAGGCCCTGATCGCAGCCGCCGACGCGGCCCTGTACCGCGCCAAGGAAGGCGGACGCAACCGGGTCTGCAGCTGAACATTCCCTCCTGCCGCATTGATGTGTACCATGGGAACAGCGCCAAGCAGGCGCTGGCCCGCCCCACCTGACACCGACACCATGACCGACCACAGCTTTCTCTGGCACGACTACGAAACCTTCGGCGCCCAGCCGCGGCGCGACCGCCCGGCCCAGTTCGCGGCGATCCGCACCGATGCCGCCCTCAACGAGATCGGCGATCCGATCATGCTGTACTGCCAGCCGGCGCCCGACTTCCTGCCCGATCCGCAGTCCTGCCTGATTACCGGCATCACGCCCCAGCAATGCCTCGAATGGGGTGTGCCCGAACACAAGTTCGCGGCAGCGATCGAAGCCGCGTTCAGCCAGCCGGGCACCATCGGGGTGGGCTACAACACGATCCGATTCGACGATGAAGTTACGCGCTTCATGTTCTGGCGCAACCTGATCGACCCGTATGCGCGCGAGTGGCAGAACAACTGCGGGCGCTGGGACCTGCTCGACGTGGTGCGCATGACGTACGCGCTGCGGCCCGAAGGCATCGAATGGCCGCTGCGCGAGGACGGACGTCCCAGCTTCAGGCTCGAGCACCTGGCCAAGGCCAACGGCCTGCTGCACGAGGCCGCGCACGACGCGCTTTCGGACGTGCGCGCCACCATCGCGCTGGCGCGTCTGATCAGGCAAAGGCAGCCCAAGCTGTTCGAGTTCTGCCTGGCGCTGCACAAAAAGGACAAGGTCGCCTCCGAGATGGGCCTGCACCTGGCGCCGGCGCTGCGCCAGCCGTTCCTGCACGTATCGGGCATGTTCCCTGCCGAGCGCGGCTGCATCGGGCTGGTCTGGCCGCTCGCGACACACCCGACCAACAAGAACGAAGTGCTGGTCTGGGATTGCAGTTTCGATCCGGCCGAGCTGTTCGCGCTGGACGCCGACACGATTCGCCTGCGCATGTTCAGCAAGAGCGCCGAGTTGCCGCAAGGCGTGACGCGGCTGCCGATCAAGAGCGTGCACCTGAACAAGTCGCCAATGCTGGTCGGGAACCTGAAAACGCTCACGCCGGCGCTGGCCGAGCGCTGGGGCATCGACCTCGAGCAGGGTCGCGCATACGCGCGGGCCGCCGCGGCCGGGCCGGACATGGCAGCGCTGTGGGCCCAGGTCTACCAGCGCCCCGGCGCGCAGCAGGAAACCGACGTCGACGAAGACCTGTACGGCGGCTTCATCGGCAACGGCGACCGCCGCAAGCTCGCGTCGCTGCGCGGGGAAACGGGCGAGCGGCTGGCGAGCCTGACCCCATCGTTCGACGACGAGCGTCTGGTTGAACTGCTGTTTCGTTACCGCGCGCGCAATTTCGCCCACACCCTGAGCCAGGCCGAGGCGCAGCGCTGGGAGCAGCACCGGGCCGCGCGCCTGTTCGACGGCGCAGCGGGAGCGCGCACCATCGAGCAACTGTTCGGCGAGATCGACGCGCTGTCGGAGGACGCCGACGAACGCGCCGAAGAGATTCTCGGCGCGCTGTACGACTACGCCGAAGCGATTGCACCGAGCCGGCGCTGACAGCAAGCGCAAAAAATCGGGGACAGACCCCGATTTACAAAAAAACGAGAAATCGGGGACAGACCCCGATTTACCGCCCCAACAAAGAATCGGGGTCTGTCCCCGATTTCTCGAAATCGGTAAATCGGGGTCTGTCCCCGATTCTTTGTCGGGGCTTGGAAGTGGCGGCCTTGCCTGGCTTAGCGGTACCGGTTGATCGCGTCGCGCGTCTCGAGCGCCACGCGGCGCGCCGCGGCTGCGAAGTCTTCGCGGCCTTGCGGCGCGGCATACAGGATGGCGCGCGAGGAGTTGATCATCATGCCTGTGCCGTGCGCGTCCTTGCCGGCCGTGACGCTCGCCTCGATGTCGCCGCCCTGCGCACCGATGCCGGGCACCAGCAGCGGCATCTCGCCCACGATCGCGCGCACCTGCGCCAGCTCTTCCGGAAAGGTGGCGCCCACCACCAGCGCGCACTGGCCGTTGCGGTTCCATTTCTGGGCAACCAGCCTGGCCACATGCTGGTACAGCGGCTTGCCGTCCACGTTCAAAAATTGCAGGTCCGAGCCGCCCGGGTTCGAGGTGCGGCACAAGATGATGGCGCCGCGCTCGCTCCACTCGAGGTAGGGCTCGACCGAATCGAATCCCATGTAGGGGTTGATGGTCACCGCGTCGGCGTCGTAGCGCTCGTACGCTTCGCGCGCGTATTGGTGCGCGGTGGCGCCGATGTCGCCGCGCTTGGCGTCGAGGATCAGCGGGATGTGCGGGTAGCGCTCGCGCAGGTAGCGGCAGATCGCTTCGAGCTGCGGCTCGGCGCCGATCGCGGCGAAGTAGGCGATCTGCGGCTTGAATGCACAGGCCAGGTCGGCCGTGGCGTCGATGATCGCCTTGCAGAAGGTGACGATGGCGTCGCCCTGGTGCTGCAGCCGGGCCGGCAAGCGCGCCAGGTCGGGATCGAGCCCGATACAGAGCAGGGAGTCGTTCTTGGTCCAGGCGGCGGACAGCTTGTCGATGAAATTCACGGCGGGCCTTATTGGTCGGATGCTAAGCTTCGCATTGTACCGCGTCCCCCCTGCGCGCCGCGAGCCCCGGCACGCACGTTTGAATGGACGCGCCATGGTTAATTAGGGTATATTTTTGACCATTCGACAACTTGCCACGGAAGAGATGACCATGACGAATACCGTATTTGCGCGTTGGGCGCGCCTGCTTGTGGCGCTGGCTTTTTTCAGTTCGCTGCTGTCGGGCTGCGGCTACAACCAGTTCCAGACCAAGGATGAGGCGATCAAGGCCGCCTGGGGCGAAGTGGTCAACCAGTACCAGCGCCGCGCCGACCTGATCCCCAACCTGGTCAATACGGTCAAGGGCTACGCTTCGCACGAACGCGAGACGCTCGAGTCGGTCACGCGCGCGCGCGCCGCCGCGACCAGCTTCCAGATCACGCCCGAGGTGCTGAACAACCCGGCGGCGTTCCAGAAATTCCAGCAGGTGCAAGGCGAGCTGTCGGGCGCGCTGTCGCGCCTGATGGTCGTTGCCGAAAAATATCCCGAACTCAAGGCCGACACCAGTTTCCGCGACCTGCAGTCGCAGCTTGAAGGCACCGAGAACCGCATCACGGTGGCGCGCCAGCGCTACATCGCCGCGGTCCAGGATTACAACGTGCTGGTGCGCAGTTTTCCGACCAACCTGACGGCGATGGTGTTCAGTTACCAGGTCAAGCCGTCCTTCACGGTGGAAAACGAGAAGGCGATTTCGACCGCGCCTACCGTTAATTTCGGCAAGTAACGCCATGACGCTGCTGCGACTCCTGTGGATTGCCATGCTGGCGCTGGCCCTGTCCGGCAGCGCCCGGGCCGAGCTGGTGCCGGTGCCGCCTTTGAGCGGACACGTGACCGACCAGGCCGGCATGCTCGAGCCGCAGCAGCGCGCGCGCCTGGAGGCGGTGCTGGCCGATTACGAGGCCAAGACCGGCAGCCAGATTGCGGTGCTGCTCGTCAAGAGCACCGAACCAGAACAGATCGAGCAGTACGGCATCCGGGTGGCCGACGCCTGGAAGCTGGGACGCAAGGGCGTCGACGACGGCGTACTGCTGCTGGTGGCAAAGGATAACCCGAGCAGCGCTCGGCGCCTGCGCATCGAGGCTGGGCGCGGCGTGCAAGGCGTGCTCACCGATGCGCAATCGAAGCGCATCCTGCAGGATGTGATCGCGCCCCATTTCAGGCAGGATCAGTATTACGACGGCCTGGTGGCAGGGGTGGGCGCGATCGCCACCCTGCTCAACCAGGAAAAATTTCCCGCCCCGCCTGCACCGAAGCGCCAGGCCGAGTCCGAGGACGGCGGCTGGCTGCCGCTGTTGCTGTTCGCGGCATTCGTGCTTGCCTCGATATTGCGGCCACGCCGTTCGCGCCTGGGGCGCGGCGGCTGGGGCAGCGGTGCGGCCGGCTTCATTCTCGGCAGCGCCCTGAGCAGCCTTGGCCGGGGCGGACACCATGGCGGCTTCTCGGGCGGCGGCGGCTTTTCCGGAGGCGGCGGCTTTTCCGGCGGTGGCGGCAGCTTTGACGGCGGCGGCGCCTCGGGGGACTGGTGATGGCAACTTCTTTCGGCAACCGCATCAAACGCGTGCTGCGTCACTGGCGCACCACGGCGGCACATGGCCGGCGCGCCTTTCCACCGGCGACCCTGGAGGCCATTTCCAGCGCCATTAGCGCCGGCGAACAACTGCACCGCAGCGAGGTGCGCTTCATCGTCGAGGCTTCCATGCCGTTCGACACGCTGTGGAACGACATGACCAACCGCCAGCGTGCGCTGGCCCTGTTCGCCGAGTACGGGGTGTGGGACACCGAAGACAACTGCGGCGTGCTGATTTACGTGAACCTGGCCGAGCACAAGGTCGATATCGTGGCCGACCGCAACGTCGGGCGCAAGATCGGTGCGGTGCAGTGGCAGGCGGTGTGCCGCACCATGACGAAGGGCTTTGCCGAGGGCAATTTCCACGACAGCACCCTGGACGCCCTCGCGCACATCAACGCGCTGTTGCAGCAGCACTTCCCGGGCACCGGCGAGCGTCCCAACGAATTGCCCGACCGCCCGATCGTGCTGTGACGGGTTCGGCGGGACGAAGGGCGCAGCGTCCAGTGGGCGCCAGCGATTGTCGCATCTCTTTTCCGATTGGAGAAACCCATGAAACTGGACCAGAAAGTGGCGATCGTTACCGGCGCCACACAAGGAATCGGACTGGCATGCGCGCAGCGCCTGGTGCGCGAAGGCGCGCGCGTGATGCTGGCCGATATCAAGGCCGAAGGCGCGCAGGCGGCGCAAGACCTGGGGCCGGCGGCCCGTTTCTTTGCCGCCGACGTGAGCCAGAAGGTCGATGTCGACGCGCTCGTTGCGGCCACCCTGGAGGCGTTCGGCCGCATCGACATCCTGGTAAATAACGCCGGCGTGACCCACGCGGCCGACTTTCTCGACCTGACCGAGGAGGATTTCGACCGCGTCATCCGCATCAACCTCAAATCCATGTTCCTGTGCGGCCAGGCGGTGGCCAAGGCGATGCTGGCCCAGCAAAGCGGCTGCATCATCAATATGTCGAGCGTCAATTCCACGCTGGCGATCCCGAACCAGGTTCCCTACGTGGTTTCCAAGGGCGGCGTCAACCAGCTGACCAAAGTGATGGCGCTGAACCTGGCGCCGCACGGCATTCGCGTCAACGGCATCGGCCCGGGCACCATCCTGACCGAACTGGCCAAAAAAGCGGTCATGGCAAGCCCTGAGGCGCGCCGCACCATCCTCTCGCGCACCCCGCTCGGGCGTTGCGGAAAACCGGAGGAAGTGGCCGCTATCGCCGCCTTCCTCGCCAGCGACGACGCCTCCTACATGACCGGCCAGACCATGTACGTGGACGGCGGCCGCCTCGCGCTCAATTACACGGTGCCGGTGCAGGAATGAAGGAGATGGGCGGCGTCAGATATTCATAGATGAAATATCAGATATCTTAAAATACCGTTTGACATATATGCGGCACCGCAGCATAATTACACCTGTCTCCACTATTCTCCTCCAAGAAAATAGTTTTAAGCCCGCTTTCATCAGCGGGCTTTTTTTTGCCCGGCGCGCGCAACGCGATGACCACCCCTATTTGACAAGGTTCGGACGAACTGCAATACGTTTGACTATTGTCATGCCTTGTTCACCTTGTCTGCCTATACTGAACTCATCTGCCGTACACGCAATCGATATGCCTGATAGCAGCCAGGTGTGCGCTCTCTAGGGACGCCCACCAATCCCAATTTCCGCTGTCTCTTGGCCCGGTCTTGGGTTTTGCCCGCACAGCGCGGGCATTTTTTTTGCATGGAATATTTCCCGATAGTTTGATGTAACGCTGCAAAACGCTCCAGCAGGCTTGAAGGGATTGATGTTTTGACTATGATGAAGGTCGCCCGTTAAACGAAGCCATGGAGTCGTGTTATGAATCAACACTTGATCAATTCCAACCAGCCACCACGCAACGACCATAGCCGGCGCAAGCACGAGGGCGCTGAAGACGCCCTCATCCTGAATGAACTGAAGCGCGAGATGGTGATCGACGAGCTGCACGTCGACAACGGCCGACTCGAACTGACCACTTCGGGAAACGTGCGCGAGACCTGCCCCAAGTGCCGGCAGCCCCACCTGAAGCTGATATTGCGTCAAGACAATGTGCGCCTGGCCCATTTGTTCTGTGCCGAATGCGAGAGCTGTTTCGATGCGCATTACGTCAACGGCGCGTCGGCCCTCACGATCTGAAGCGCAGGCCAGCGTCCTGCTGGCCTGGAACGGGCGTGCGGCCGCCCTGCATGGTATCGTTGCGGCTTTTATTACCGCATCTGCCATGCCTGCCATCCTGAACCTGCTGGTGCTTGACCCGAAACTGCGCAAGTTGCGCTTCGCTTGCGCGCTCGCCCTGTATGGCGCGATCGTGATCATGGGCTCGATTCCCGGCGCGCGCGCCGAGATCGGCACCTTCGCCCCGGGCGTTGTGCTGCACTCGCTGGCCTACGCGAGCGTGACGTTCCTGTTGTTTACCGGCAGCGCAGGCAGCGCGCGAGAACGCGCCGTCAAGTCGGTGCTAAGCGTGATGGCGATGGGCGCTTTCGATGAATTCGTGCAAAGCTTCCTGCCCTATCGCAGCGCAGCGCTGGGCGACTGGATCATCGATTGCAATGCCGCGCTGATCGCGGCCGGTTTGCTGTGGGCCTTCCTGCCGGCGGCAGCGCTCCCGGCCCGGGAGCGCTCGCGGCGGCCTTAACCCACGCCGTCATCCTTGCCAAATTCGAATTCCTGCTGCCCCCAGGAGCATTCCTTCGCCGGATCGATGAGCGTTCCCTTCATGCAGCGTGCCCGCAGTGCCCGGCTGTTGATTCCGGTGAGGCGTTCAACGCTTTTCCTGATTTCCAACATGTGCTCGATTTTCGCCTGCCGGACCAGGCTGTGCAGCGCCTGGCGCAGCATGTAGCGCTGACGCACATCGCTGGCCGGCCCTGCAGTCGCCACGACCAAGTCTTCTATGAAATGTGCTGTGGTACATGTACTCATGTGTGGTTCCCCAGAAAGTTTTCCCCGACAAATTATCACAAATCTCCGCACGGAAACTATTGACGAAACTCAATCCCACACGCTTTCTCAAAGCGGTTTGACAGGGAATGAGTTGGGGAAGGTCAAATAATGCGGGCAAACGGAAAAATTCAAGAAAACCGCAGGTCGTTTTGATCTGGATCAACTGCAAAACGGGGCAACTGGAACGCTGTGCCGAGCCGCGCACTCTTATCATGGTGGCATTGGAATCGCCGCGCACACACGGGACATTGCTCTCGAAAAACCTGAAAACAGTCAACAAAAAGGAGTTGATCATGAAGCGTAAAGAACAGAGCGTGCTCCTGGCGGGCTTGCTGGCGCTGGGGCTTGCAGCATGCAGTTCCACCGGCATGAACGGCACGGACACGGCCAGCACGATCACGAGCGAAACCAGCGGCGAAGCGGCCTACAGCACACCGCCGATGGACACCACCGGAAGGGCTGGCAGCACGGCCAGCACCACCGGCACCGAAACAGGCAGCATGGCCTCCGGCGCGAGCAGCATGGGCAGCAGCGGGGCCCAGGGCACCAGCGGATATGGCACCGGCAGCCAGGCCCAGACCCAGGCCGGGCAACCGTCTTCCATGGGCACCGAAACGATCACCACGAGCGGCACCCCCAACAGCGTGGTCGCGTCCATCGACGTGGTGCCGCGCCAGGCTGCCGGTGGCGCCGGCACGGTCGCCGGGGCGGCGGTGGGCGGAACGACCGGCTCGGCCTCCGACCGGGTATACCGCATCACGCTGCGCATGGACGACGGCACCAGCCGCATCGTCACCCAGGAATCGGCGCCCGCCTTCAAGACCGGCGACCGCGTGCGCATGACGGACGAAACAATGCAGCAGCAGGAGCAGCGCTAGCCCTGTTTCGGCACTGCACCGGCCCGGCCGCCTTTCAGTACATGCGTTCGACCTGGTAGCCTCGCCGCGACAGCAGTTGAGGCAGGCCATTCGCGCCGAGCAGGTGCAGCAGGCCCACGCCGACGAAGGCCACTTCGCCGCCCTGCATGATCTGTTCAATATGGGCGGCCATTTCAGGATTGCGCTTGCCAAGCAAGGTCTGGCGGGTAAATTCGGCCAGGACGGTCGCGCCCGTGGTCGCGTCGTGGATCAGTGTGTCGAGCGCGGCGGCGTCGCCCGAGTTCCAGGCGTCGATCACCGCGCGCGCCTTCTTGATGGAGGTTCCGTCGGACAGCTCGCGCAGGCTCTCGCTCAGGTAGCGCTCGGCATCGACATCGCCTAGCGAGTTGAACAGTGATAACTGATAGTCCGCGCTTTCCAGTTCGGTCACGGCCATTCCATGGCGTTTGGCATTGGCAAGCAGGAAGGACTCGATGCCCTGGCTGCGTTCGTAACCGCTGCGTTCAAGTTCCATGCCCATCAAGATATTGGCAAGCAGCCAAGGCTTGAGCTGGCTTACGCTGTGCAGCGTGACCCCGACCGCATGCAGCGCCTTCGTCAACCGGGCCAGGGTCGTTGCCGAGATGTGCTGCGCGATGCTGTCGCCCTGCGGGTAGCTGCCGTGGGCGAGCACGGCTTGCTGGAATGCATCGTTGGATCGGGTGTCGAGCTCGACGACGAGTGTGCCCGCTTCGGCCAGCGCGCGTTCGACTTCCGGCGCCAGCGGGTAGAAAGCCTTGGCGCCGACATGGATGGTGCCGAACAGATAGCTCACCTGCCCGTCGCGCATGACGCGATAGAGGGCTCCCTGGCGCCGGGCGTCGGGCGGACGCACGTCAGCGCCAGCGGCGAACGGCAGTTGCCCGATCGAGCCGGCAAGGGCATTGGCCGCGCATGCCGGCGCGACCGTAGGGCCGGATCCAGCCAGCAGCACGGCCGCAGCCAGCAATAATATTTTTCTATTCCACATCGCGTTTCCGGCCGAACACAGCACATCGTCGTGCAGATGGTAAAGCACGATGATGCCAAGTGGAATATGTCTGACGGAATTTTTTTGCGATGCAGTGTCGCATCTGCAAGGGAATGCGACCGAAGTGGCGGGCTGGATAATGAACGCGTCGGCTAACGGTGCCGTTTCGTTAAGAAATCGGCGCGATGGCCGGGCCCGCGCGTCAAATAGGGGCGAGCCGGGCCGCACATCGCGCCGATGGTGGTTGCGGGCAAGCGGTCACGCCAACCGGGCCGGTGCGTTAAATGGGGCAGTGTTCTCGTCGCGCCACTGCCGCGACGAGAACCGTCCGCAGTTCTGTCGGGTTGCGGCGCCATGACGCGCCCAGACGACGCGCTCAGCTTTGCCCAGGGCGCGTGTGCCCGCCGCAGAAGTGCTTCTGCTCCCAGCGCCAGGCATGCTCGATGATGGTGTCGATCCCGGAAAACTGCGGCTGCCAGCCAAGCTCCGATTTTGCAAGGCGCGAATCGGCAACCAGGCTGGGCGGATCGCCGGCCCGGCGCGCCCCGCTTTCCTGGACAATCTTGCGTCCGGTGACGCGTTCGGCCGCCGCAATCACTTCCAGGATCGAATAGCCGGCGCCGTTGCCCAGGTTGTAGCGCGTGCTCGGCCCGCCCCGCATCAGCGCTTCGAGCGCGAGCAGGTGCGCATCGCACAGGTCGCGCACATGGATGTAGTCGCGGATGCAGGTGCCGTCCGGGGTCGGGTAGTCGTGCCCGTAGACCGTGATCGCCGGGCGCCGACCGGAGGCGGCCTGCAGCACCAGCGGTATCAGGTGCGTTTCGGGCTGGTGGCATTCGCCCATCTCGGCGTCGGGGTCGGCGCCGGCCGCGTTGAAATAGCGCAGGCAACTCGAGCGCAGCGCGTAGGCGCTGTCGAAGTCGGCCAGGATCTGCTCGACCATCCACTTGGACCTGCCGTAGGGATTGATCGGCGCCTTCGGATGGCGCTCGTCGATGGGCACATAGTCGGGATCGCCGAAGATGGCGGCGGTGGAGGAAAAGATGAAGCGCCCTACCTTGTGGCGCACCATCGCGTCGAGCAGGCGCACTGTATTGCCGACATTGTTGTCGTAATACTTGGCCGGCTCGGTGACCGATTCGCCAACCTGGATGAAGCTGGCGAAATGCATGACGGCATCGAACGCAAAGGCCTGCATCAGCGCGTCGAGCGCGCCCGCATCGCCCATCTCGCACACCACCAGTTTTTCGGAATGCACCGCCGCGCGCTGCCCTCCCGACAGGTTGTCGAGCACCACCGGCACATAGCCGCCCTGGGCCAGCCGCTTGACCATGTGCGCGCCGATATAACCGGCTCCGCCGACAACGAGAATATGCGGTTTCATCGCTATTCCGAGCCCACGTTCTGGGCCGCCTCGGCACGCTGGCGCAGCACCGCCTCGGCCGCCTTCTTGCCGGCAATGAAGGCATGGTCGGAATTGTAGTATTCCCATTCGCTGTAACGGCCCGCCAGCACGATGTCGTAGCGCGCCAGCCAGGCCTTAACCTGCGCCACGTTGGCCGCGCGCGCGTGGTCGTACACCACATAGGCATACGGCATGTCGACCATGTTGGCGGTGATGATGCGGTCATCGGCGCGCAGCATCGTCACCTTCACGCAGTCGGCAATGCAGCGCTCGATCAGGGCCTGGCCGTCGAGCGGCAGCGGCTTCCACGGCGAGTACGAGATCTCGCAGGTCAGGCCGAAGCCGCCGGGCGGATTGCAGTGCGGGCTGGCATTGCCTTGCACGAAGATGCGATGGAAGATGGTGTCCTCCGGATAATAGATCCAGTGCTTGTCGGTGATGTTTTCGCGCGCGACGCCAAGGTTCACGCAACGCACCGACAAGTGGCGCAGGCCGCGCGCCGCGGCGCGCACCGGCTCGGGCGCCTCGCTTCCGATCAGCTTGATCAGTTCGGGCAGCGGCATGGTGCTGACGAGGTGGTCGTAGCGGTAGCGGCTGCCGTCGGCCATGACCAGCACGTGTTCGCGCGGCAGCAGCTGGGCGGCCGCTGCGTTCAGTTCGATCTTGCCCTTGATATGCGGCAGGAAGCCGGACATCAGGGCCTGGAACCCGCCCGCCAGCGGATAGCCGAAGCGTGCATTCGGCCCCATCGGCTTGGCGACCGGTTCGAGCGCGCCTTCGATGATTTCGGTCAGGTCGGGCAGCGGCACCCTCCCCCCCAGCCATGAGGTTTCCATTTCCGTCAGCGGCACGGTCCACAGCTTCTTGTTGTAGGGAATGGCGAAGTGCTTGGCAATGCCGGCGCCCCACACCTTGTAGATGAATTCCTCGAAGTTCTGGGTCTCGCGCTTCTTGGCGGCGATGCTGGCGGTCACGGCAACATCGGCCGTGCCGTCCGCGCAGCAGTCCTCGACCTGCTTGACGGCGCACTGCGGCGCACCTGGCGCGGCGTCGATGCTGCCGAAGCGCGCCTCCACCGCACCGACGATGCATTCCGTGATCACCTTGGGCGGCAGGCCGTACAAGGCGCCCTGGAACGGATAGCGCGTGTACACGTTCTTGCTGTAGACCCAGGCTTCGCGGTTCTGCCAGTGCAGATTGGGGCCGAGCAGCAGGTCGTACAGCTTGAGCACGTAGGGATCGTTCGAAAACATGATGTGCCCGGCGTAATCGAAGGTAAAGCCGTGGTCGCTGATGGAACGGCACCAGCCGCCCACATTGGCATTCTTTTCGAGCAGCACGCTGCCCTCGCCCAGATGGTAGGCCGCGGACAGGCCGGTGGGGCCGGCGCCGATGACGACGGTGTCGGCCTTCTGCGCGCCGCCCTGCGCGCGCAAGGGGTTGACCTTGGTGCGCCCGGACGCGGCCACCGCCTCGGCCGTCACCCCGGGTGGCGCCTTGAAGCGCGCGCCGCTCTGGCGCGCCGGCGTCGATTCGAGCAGGGCGCGCATCTTGTCGGCCGTCACATCCCACGAGGTGCCGGAGACAATCGCGCGCATGGCGGCGCGCATGGCCTGCCTTTGCCCGGGCGTCATTGCCACCGCGGCCTCGCAGGCGGCCACGAACTGCGCGCCGTCATGCGCGATGGACACGATCGCGCCATACGGTTTGGCGACGTCTGCAATGGCCGTGCTCACCACCGGCAGTTCGGCCGCCATGTATTCGAGCACCTTGGTCGGGCTGATGAAACGGGTCGCCTCGTTCAGCGCGAACGGCAGCAGGCACACGTCCCAGCCGGCCAGCAGCTGCGGCAGCGCGTCGTAGCCTTGCTGGCCCAGGTAGTGGATGTTGGCGCGCTGCGGCAGGCTGGCCGGGTCGATCTTCAGGACCGGGCCCACCAGCACGATCTGCCAGTCGGGCCGCGCCTCGGCCAGCGTGGCAATCAGGGCGGCGTCGAAGCGCTCGTCGATCACGCCATAGAAACCCAGGCGCGGCGCGCCGATGGCGCCTTGCAGCGGATGCACGATGGAGCGCTCGAGCGCCTGTTCGAAATGACGCACGTCGACGCTGCTGGCAAAGCAGTGGGCATTGGCATGGCGCTCGCGCTTGGCCTCATACAGGCTGGGCCCGCCCGCGAACACCAGGTCGGCCAGGTTGAGCAGCGCGCTCTCGCGCTGCAGCAGCTGCTTGGGCGAATTCTTGAACGCGGCCAGCTCGTCCATGCAGTCGTAGACGACCAGGCTCGGATGCAGTTCCTGCAGCAGCGGCAGCGCCATCGGGGTGTAGAACCATGCGATCGGGTGCTCGCCGGGCGCCACCAGCTGCGCCAGCAGCGGCTGAAGCAGCGGAATCTGGTCGTCGTGAAAGCCGCCCGCCTGGATCGGCGTGTGCGGCCGGCACACGGTCACGTTGGGAGCCGGACTCGACTGTTCCATGAAACTCTTGCCGGCATCATGGACGGGCTCTTCCACGAACAGGACGTGATAATGCTGCGCCAGCCGGGTCAATAACTGCTGCGGCCGCTGAAAAACGAAATCCCAGCGCAGATGGCAAAAAACGACGATCGTAGGCATGTTGGCTCCTTTTCGCCCCTCGTTGGGGGGTCTGGTTGTACGGACATGGTCAGTAATGCGGTCGGTCCCGCGGCGCGACTGGCCGCGGCGGGCGTCAAGTCGCCCCTGGCCCCTGTTCCTCCTCATCTTGTCCAAACTTCAGGTTGCGCGTGGCCGCGCAGATCAGTTCGAGCGAGACCTTCGGGCTGCGGTCCGCGCACAGCAGCCCGTTCGCTTCCTGGAAGGTGTCGGCGAACTGGGTATAGCAAAAGCCGCTGAACATGGTGGTCGTGTTGACCACGGCCAGCAGCCTGCGGTACAGGTCGATGAAGCTTTCGGCGTTGTGCGCGCGCGAATAGCCCCAGGTAGCGAGCGCGCTCGCGCTCTTGTCGAAGGCGATGCCGCCGAACTCGGTGAGCACGATCGGCTGGCCGCGGTGCGGAAAGCCGTCCAGCGTCAGGATGCGCCCGCCGGGCCGGCGCTGGTCGAACAGGGTGCGGGTCGGCTCGGTGGTGGTGTAGCGCTGCTCGAGCCGCTCGGGATCGCAGTCGTAGTCGTGGATGCCGAGGATGTCGGTGGCCGAGGCCTCCCAGCCGTCGTTGCCGATCACGGGACGGGTCGCGTCGAGCGTGCGCGTCAGGTGGTAGAGCGCTTCGACCGCGTTGCGGTGGGCCTGGGTCAGGGTCAGGTTCGGCACCCCCCACGATTCGTTGAAGGCGACCCAGACGATGATGCAGGGATGGCTGTAGTCGCGCTCGATCGCTTCGGTCCACTCGCGCACCATGCGCGTGATCGCGCGCGGACTGAAGCGGTAGGCCGACGGCATTTCCTCCCACACCAGCAGGCCGAGCTTGTCGGCCCAGTACAGGTAGCGCGGGTCCTCGATCTTCTGGTGCTTGCGCACCCCGTTAAAGCCCATCGCCTTGGCCAGCTCGACGTCGCGCCGCAGCGCCTGGTCGGACGGCGCGGTAAGCAAGGTGTCGGGCCAGTAGCCCTGGTCGAGCACCAGCCGCAGCGGGTAGGCGCGCCCGTTGAGCATGAAGCGGTCGCGGTTGATCGCCACCGAGCGCAGCGCGGTGTAGGAGGAAATCTTGTCGAGCACCTGGCCGTGGTAGCGCAGCGTGACCTCGGCGTCGAGCAGGGTCGGGCGCTCGGGGCTCCACAGCAGCTCGTTGCGCGAATCGTCGATGCCGGGGTCCGACAGCGCGATCTTGCGGTTCGCCTCGTGCCCCAGCAGCTTGTAATGGTCGTCCGCCAGCAGGCTGTCGCCGTGCCAGATCTTGACCTCGACAAACAGGTCTTCGTCGATGTCGCCGGTGGCGAAAATCTCGCAGCCGATCTCGTAGGTCTCGAAGATCGGGGTCCAGCGCAGGCTCAGGATGTAGGTCGAGGCGACCTGCTCGAGCCACACCGTCTGCCAGATGCCGGTGGTGCGCGGATACCAGATCGAATGCGCCTCGAGCAGCCAGTCCTGCTTGCCGCGCGGCTTGGCCAGGTCGTGCGGGTCGTCCTCCACATACACGGTGATGCGCTGCGCCCCGTCGGCGCTCATGGCGCTGGTGATGTCGGCCACAAACGGGGTATGGCCGCCTTCGTGCTCGGCCACCAGGTGGTGGTTGAGCCAGACCCGCGCGCGGTAGTCGACCGCGCCGAAATGGAGCAGGGTGCGCCCCTCGGTGGGCATCAGGCTGAACTCGCGCTCGTACCAGCAGACCGTGTGAAAGCCGGTGTCGCCGATCCCGCTGGCGCGCGTTTCCGGCGAAAACGGGACGTTGATCTGATGGGTCCATTCGGTGGCGCCGTCCGGTATCTTGCAGCGCCGTTCATCGTCGTACATGAACTTCCACGGGCCATTCAGGCTCATCCATTGTGCGCGCACCAGTTGCGGCCGGGGGTACTCGAATTCGCTCATCATCTTCCTTTTCACTTGCCGGCTCCAGGGCCGGATGACTGCGCATGCGGGACCGGGATCAGGATGCGTCCCTGGCGCTGGCCGGCGCTGTAGCTGGCGCAGGCAGCCTCGGCGGCCTGGCGCGCCATGCCGGCGCGGCACAGCGCCACGCAGGCTCCGCCGAAGCCGGCCCCGGTCAGGCGCGCGCCGAACACGCCGCCGGCCCGGCGCAGGCAGGCGGCAAGTTCGTCGAGCTCGTGAATCGAGACTTCGTAATCGTCGCGCAGGCTGGCGTGCGAGGCATTCATCAGGACCCCGAAGCGCTCGGCAGTGACGCCGCGGCTCGCTTCGAGCACGCGCAGGTTTTCCTGCACCACATGGCGCGCGCGCTGGCGGTACGGCGCGGCCAGCGCCTCGACGCTGGCCGGATCGCGCACGTCGCGCAGGGCGGACAGGCCGAGCCGGCGCGCCGCCTCGGCGCATTCGGCGCGCCGCTCGTTGTACTTGCTGGTGGCAAGCGACCGCGGCACGCCGCTGTCGATGACGATCAGCTCGCTGCCGTCCGGCATCGGCTGCAGCCGGAAGGCGAGGCTGCGCGCATCGACGAACAGCATGTGTTCGCGGTCGGCCAGGCTGGAGGCCATCTGGTCCATGATGCCGCAGTTGACCTTGGCATATTCGATCTCGGCGCGCTGCGCGATGCGCGCCAGGGAAACGTCGTCGAGCTCGATGGCGAGCAGGCTGCGCAAGGCGCGCAAGGTGGCCACTTCGAGCGCGGCGCTGCTCGACAGACCCGAGCCGACCGGCAGCTCGGTGCTCACGTACACGCGCAGCGGCGGCACCTCGATTCCGCGCCGCTCGAGCAGGCGGATGCAGCCTTCGATGTAGCTGGCGAAGCCGGCCGGCGCGTGGCCGTTGCTGCGAAACGCCACGGCCGCGTCGAGCGTGGCCGAGTAGACGTGGAAATGGTCGTCATGGCTGGCCCCGAGCGCGACCTCGGTGCGCTGCGGCGTGGCAATCGGCAGCATGAAGCCGTCGTTGTAGTCGGTGTGTTCGCCCAGCAGGTTGACGCGGCCCGGCGCCGACTCGTGCGCCTGCGGCGCCCCGCCGAAGAAGTTTTCCAGCGTCACCATCGCGCCTCCAGCCACAGCGGACGCATGCGCCCGTGCACACAGGTGGCCGGCCAGGCCGGGTCGAGCGTGAGGTTTTCCAGCCCGCGCTCGCCGAGCAGGAAGGTGTCCTCGACCTTGAGGCCGGTGAAACTGGGATTGAACGCGAGCGCCATGCCGTTTTCCAGCGCCAGCGCGGTGTTGGCGGTGGCCACCAGTTCGCGCGCCTGGTAGCCGGTGATGCCGCCCTGGTGGTGCGCGCGGATTTCCTCGGGCAGGCCGGCGTGGCGGTAGGCCTGCTCGAGCGCGTGGTAGACCGCCGAGAGCGAATTGCCGGCCACGCAGGCGGCCAGCCCGGTGGCCTCGACCGCAAACAGGTCCGGCTGGCGCTCGGGGACGTGCCCGAACCCGACGCAGCGCGTGAGGTTGGCGTACAGGCCGTGGCGGCGCGCGCAGAACACCAGCATGGCATGGCGCCCCAGTGGCTCGTCGGACGGGGTCGGGTGGCGGTACAGCGGCAGGCGCCGTTCGCCGGCGGCCAGCACCAGCGCCGGATGGATGCCGCGCCGCCACAGCGCCTGGGCCCCGGCCCCGGCCAGCTGGAAGCCGGTCCAGTTGGGACGCGCCGCGTGCAGTGTCTCGCTCATGGCGGCCGCGGCCTGCGCGCCCAGCACCCGGTAGCGCTCGCGCTCCGGCTCGGACAGCACCATGCGCCGGGTGCGCGCGTGCGCCGGCAGGGCCAGCTCGTCGCCCTGCGGGCGGTCGCTCAGTACCGGGCGGCCGTCGGCCGCGCCCAGCACGAACTGCTCGCGCCAGTCGGGATCGGCCCAGGGCGCGGCGTGGAAGGAAAATTCGGGCGGCACTTCCTCGTCGCGCAGGCGGTCCGCCTCGATTTCGTCGGTGAGGATGCAGGCCTCGGCCTGCGTGACCAGCACTTCGGCCACGCCGGTCTCGGCGGTGAGCAGCACGGTGTTCGAGCCGCCCGCCGTGGCCCATGCGAACCACTCGCTGCCGCGCAGGCGCAGCGCGCCGGCTTCGCTGTCGGCCAGCCAGCGGCGCATCGCCACCAGCTTGTCGCCCACTTCGCTCGCGTGCCCGGCCAGCGCAGGATTCATGCGTCCTCCAGCTCGACGGCGACCTGCTGCAGGTCATACGCCGTGGTTTCGGGCAGCACGTCCATGGCGAACATGCCCGCGCCAAGCTCGGTTCCGGCCAGGTACTTGAGGCGATCGCGCGTGCGGTAAGGCGGCAGCAACTGCGCGTGCAGCTGGGTTTCCGGATGCGGCTCGCCGTCGGTCGGGGCCTGGTACCAGGTCATCAGGTAGGGAAACGGGCGGTCCCACAGGCCGTCGTACTTGAGCAGCACGGTCTTGAGGGCGCGCGCCAGGTCTTCGCGCTGGGGCAAGGTGAGCGCGGCGAAATCCTTGCACGGTTCGCTCGGCATCACCCATACCTCGTACGGGTAGCGCGCGCAGGCCGGCACGAAGGCGATCGCGAACTCGCCCTCGTAGAGCACGCGCTGGCCGTCGGCCGCTTCGCTGCGCGCCATGTCGCACAGCAGGCTCGAGCCGTGCTGCAGGAAGTACTCGCGCTCCTGCGCCAGCATGCGCGCCGGCACCGGCGGCACGAACGGATAGGCGTAGATCTGGCCGTGCGGGTGATGCAGCGTCACGCCCACTTCGGCGCCCTTGTTTTCGAACGGCAGCACATAGCGGATGTGCCCGTGGGCGCCGATGCGCTCGGTGCGCGCGCCCCACACCTGCAGCAGCAGTTCGATGCGCGACAGCGCCAGGCTGGCCAGCGCGGCCGTCGCGTCCTGGGTGAACACCACCACCTCGCAGTGGCCGTTGGCCGGCGCGCTCGGCACCGACAGCGCAGGCGCGCTGTGCGCCTCGAGCGAGAGCGCGGGAAAGCGGTTGTCGAACACCGCGATCTCGTATTCGCCGGCCGGCACCTCGGTCGGATGGGCCGGGTCGACCGTTGCGGCCAGCGGATTGTACTGCGGCGGCGGCAGGTAGGTGCGGTTCTGGCGGTAGGCCGCGTAGGTCACCCATTCGCCGCGCAGGGCATGCCAGCGCAGGTGCGGATTGGCGTGCTGCGGCTCGGGGAACGGGCTGGGGGCGGACAGGCCGGCCGGAATCGGCTGGGAACTGTACAAGGTAAGGCGTCGTCCGTCCGGCTTGGTAAGTTCGAGGCTGTGCATGGCGTTGTCGATCTCGGCATTGCGGGCGCGACGCACGGATGGAAGCGGGCGCAGTCGCGGCTAGGGGACCGATCCTATCATGCAGTTTTCACCATCTTTCCACCCAGTCATGAGCAATATTTCGCGCCAAAAATCCTTGTAACCGGGACCGGGCCATCGCCTGGGAAACAGGACTGCGCTCTCCTTCGGAAAGCGCGGCGGGGCGACCATTTTTCCACCCAGGGCCGTTACTTTACGTAGGCGTTTTCCTACGCAACGCATCGGTGTTTTTACGGGTCGATTCGATTCGGGCACGGGTGCGGGCGGCGCCGCGCCGCGCAATCAGGTATCGTCATGGCATTCCATCGACTCCAGGAGCGGCGGCAATGAGCGACAAGACCATCAGGCGGCTGCACCCGGCGCGGCGCGACGACATCGGCGACCTGCGCACCCAGCGCCCGCTGCCGGGGCCGCACCTCGACCAGATCGATCCGTTCCTGTTCCTCAACCACCACGGCCCGCAAACCTACGGGCCGCACAACGCCGGCCTGCCGTTCGGGCCGCATCCGCACCGCGGCTTCGACACCGTGACCTTCATCCTCGACGGCATGCTCACGCACCGCGACAGCGCCGGCTACGAAAGCACCATCAAAGCCGGCGGGGTGCAGTGGATGACGGCCGGGCGCGGCATCATCCATGCCGAGGTCTCGCCCGCCGGGTTCCTCGAACGCGGCGGCCCGCTTGAAATCCTGCAACTGTGGGTCAACCTGCCGGGGCGCCTGAAAATGAGCGCGCCGGCCTACACCGGGCTGCAGCGCGAGCAGATTCCCGCCCTCCGCAGCGAAGACGGCAATGCGACCCTCAACCTGATCGCAGGCACATGGGGCGGCGCCACCGGGCCGGTCGCCTCGCTCACCGGCGTTTTCATGAGCACGATCGAACTCAAGGATGGCGCGCGGCTGCGCCTGCCCGCACTGTTGGGCCGCAACGTGCTGCTGTACGTGGTGCGCGGCGCGCTGCGGGTCGGTCCCGACCGCGCCGGCGCCTTCGAACTGGTCGAGCTGAGCGAGCAAGGCGAGAGCCTCGAACTGGCCGCCGAACCGGCTGCGCTGGTGCTGTTCGGGCACGCCGCCCCGCTGGCCGAACCGGTGGTCGCGCACGGTCCTTTCGTGATGAACACGCGCGCGCAAATCAGCGAGGCCATCGCCGACTACCAGGCCGGCCGCTTCGGCGCGCCGCTCTAGCCCGGCTGCGGCGGCGCGTTAGCCCATGCGCGCCGAACCAAACCCATGTTGAAACGATCCCATGTCAGGGGGAGTGTGGCGGCGCGCGGCGCCTGCCGCAAGCCATGGGATCGCTCATGTCACCAAGAAAACTGTTATGCATCTGTCCGGATGGCAGGGCGGCCGGGCTGGAGCCGAGCCTGCTGCCCGGCTGGGACGTATGCGTGGTGGGCAGCTTGCGCGAGGCTGCGCGCATGCTGCGCGCGCGCCGCTACCTGGTCGGCCTCATTTTCGGCCTGATCGGAGACGCGCAGCACGCCGCGCTCGAACAATTCCTGCGCGAACACTGGAGCGTGCAATGGATCGGGGTGTGCGCCCGCGATGCGCTCGCAGCGGCGCCGTGGCGCGAACTGGTGCTCGAGCACCTGTGCGACTTCCACACCTGCCCGGTCGACGCCGAGCGGCTGCGCCATACGCTCGGGCACGCCTACGGGCTCGCCATGCTGCGCGAGCAGGCCGCGCCGCAACTGCCGCCCGCGCCCCTGATGACCCTGGCCGGCACCAGCGCCGCCATCGTCAAGCTGCGCGCCCAGATCGCCAAGGTGGCCGGGGCCGACGCGCCGGTGCTGATCTGGGGTGAAAGCGGCAGCGGCAAGGAGCTGACCGCGCAAGCCATCCACGCCCAGTCGCGCCGCGCCAGGGGGCCGTTCGTGCCGATCAACTGCGGCGCCATCCCGCCCACCCTGATCCAGTCCGAGCTGTTCGGCCACGAGCGCGGCGCCTTCACCGGCGCGGCCAGGGACAAGGCCGGCCTGATCGAATCGGCGGCCGGCGGCACCGTGTTCCTCGACGAAATCGCGGACCTGCCCAAGGACCTGCAGTCGAACCTGCTGCGCTTCCTGCAAGAGAAGACCATCTACCGGGTCGGCTCCACCCGCAGCATCGAGGTCGACGCGCGCGTGATCGCGGCCTCGCACGTCGACCTGCAGCAGGCGGTGGCGCGCGGCATGTTCCGCGAAGACCTGTACTACCGCCTCAACGTGCTGCCGATCGACGTGCCGCCCCTGCGCGCGCGCGCCGACGACCTGGCCATGCTGGCCGAGCATTTCTTCCAGGCCCACGCGGCCGACAAGGCGCCGCGCCTGAAGGGCTTCAGCAGCCAGGCGCTGCGCGCCATCCGGCGGCACGACTGGCCCGGCAATGTGCGCGAGCTGATCAACCGTACCCGGCGCGCCATGGTGCTGGCCGAGGGGCGCCTGATCGGGCCGGACGACCTGGGCCTGGCGCCGTTTCCCGACGCAGCGCGGGGGGCCGGGCTGGACGCGTCGCGCCTGCAGGCCGAACGGCTCGCGATCGGCGCCAGCCTCGAGCGGGCCGGCCGCAACATCACCCACGCCGCACGCGAGCTCGGTGTCTCGCGCATGACGCTGTATCGCCTGCTTGCCAAACACGGCATCTCGCCCTGACGCTGCCGAGCGCACGTTTTTCCGCAGCCGCGCCGGGCACGCTCGCGCGTGCCGGCGGCCCTGCTGTAACGGATGTGCGACATGGCCCGGCCTGGCCGGCAGGCAGGCGCAAGTGACTGAATTGATGGGCTAATCGCTGGTGGCAGCAACGCGGCCATGAGCATGCCGGCAAACCGCTGTCACAGCAGTGAGACAGACTGAGCCCGATTTACCGGCATGGCCAGCGCGCCTTGCCGCGCTGCGCGCGCTGGCTGAACGATTGGGCCTTTAGTTTCAAGGAGTTGGGCCGCGCAGGCGCGGCGCTGGCACCAACTTTGCAGGTAAATACCTCGCTTGACCATGTGCGCCGGACGCACAAATCGACTTGACTTTAACTAAAGGGGCTAATATGAAACAAACACTTTTGGCGGCGGCGATCGCGCTCGCCTTTGGCACCACCGCTTACGCGAATCCGACCAACACGGCCACCAATCCTTCGGGCAGTTCCGGAGGCGCAATCACCCAGACTGCGCGCGCCGTCAACACCCAATCCGACGACGGGCCGAAGGCCAACGAATATTCGACGGCCACGCAAGCCAACGATTCAAGCACCAACACGAGCACCAACACAACGACCAACACGCGCACTGATCCGACCACGACCACGGACAGTCACGACGACAACAGCACCGGGCAAAACAACAGCCTGGGCGACGCCAGGGCGACCGACCTTGCCGCCGCCGCCGCCAACAACGGTGGCACGGCTACCTCGAATCTGTCGAACGCGTTCAATACCTCGAGCGCGACGGCCGTCAGCACCCTGACCGGCACCGTCACGGGCAACACCATCAGCGGTATCGGCAACGTTGCCACCCAGGCCGGGGCTAGCACCGGCGGCAACGGCAACGGCGGCACCGGCGCGGGCGGCGTTGGCGGACTGGCCAGCGGCACCGGCGGTGCCGGTGCGGCGGCAACCGGCGGCGCCGGCGCGACCGGCGCGGCCGGCGGCGCCGCGGCCAATGGCAGCGCCACCAACGGCCCTGCATCGGTGGGGCCGAACGCGGGCGGCGCCGGTGGCGCCGGCGGCACGGCGGCTAATGCCACCAGCGGCGCGGGCGGGGCGGGCGGCTTTGGCGGCGCCGGCGGTGCCGGCGGGGCTGGCGGACTGGCTGCCGGCGGGTCCGGCGGCAATGGCGGCGCTGGCGGCCTGGCCGCAGGCGGCTTTGGCGGCACCGGCGGCGCGGCCGCTGGCGGCGCCGGCGGCTTCGGCGGTCTCGGCGGCGCAGCGGCCGGCGGCGCCGGCGGCACCGGCGGGCCGAATGCAGGCGGTAACGGCGGCGCATCCGGCGCGGCTGCGGGCGGCCCTGGCGGCGCCGGCGGCAACACTGGCTTCGCGTCCGGCGGTGGCGGCGGTGCCGGCGGAGCAGGCGCGGCCGGTGGTGGTGGCGGTGCTGGCGGCGGCGCCGGCGGCCCTGGCGCAACGGCGGCCAACGGCGCCTCGGGCGGCAACAGCACCAGCGGCGCCAGCGCTGCCGCAACCGGCGCAGGCGGCGCCGGCGGTTCAGGCGGGGCTGCCCTGCCGCCTGCCATCCCGGGTAACGGGGGCGATGGCGGCAGCAGCGGCAACGCCACGGCAGGCGCCGGACACGACAGCACCGGCGGCACCGGCACCAGCGGTGCAAGCAACGCGACCGCAGGCAACAGCAGCGGCGGCGCCGGCGGCGCAGGCGGCGACGGCGCCGCTGGCGGCGCAGGCGGCGCGGGCGCCAGCGCGACCAATACGGCAGGCGCAGGCGCTGCCGCCGGCGACGGCACCAGCGGTTCAGGCGGTGCCGGCGCGGCGCTCACCAGCAGCGGCGGCGATGGCGCGGCAGCCACGGCAGGCGCCGGCGGCACAGGCGGCAACGGCGCCTCTGCGCAAAGCAGCGGCGGCGACGGCGCAGCGGCCACTGCCGGTAACGGCGGCGCGGGCGCAGCCGGCGCCAGTGCCACCAGCACCGGCGGCGCAGGCGCCGGCGGTGCGGCGGGCGGTGATGGCGGCTCGAGCGGGCAGGCACAAAACACCGGCGGCAACGGCGCCAGCGGTGGCGCCGCGACCAACGGCAACGCCAGCAACGGTTCGCCTACCGTGGGTAACGCCAACGGCGGCGCAGGCGGCGCCGGCGGTTCTGGCGGCGACGGCAACACCGGCGGCGCCGGCGGCGCGGGCGGCGGCAACACCGCTGGCGCAGGCCAGGGCGGCACGGGCGGCGCGGGCACCGGCGGCAACGCCGGCAACACCACGGTCAATGCCGGCACCTTCGACATGTCCAACACCATGAGCAATGTCGGGCAGTCGGCGGCCGGCATCATGACGGTCAGCCAGAACAACGGCTTCTCGTCGCTGATCCAGCAAAGCGTCAACGTGCAGTCCAACCTGTCGCTCGGAAGGTAACACGGTCGGCCGCCAGGTCTGGCATCGCTGCCTGGCGGCCACTGTGCAAAAAAAAGGAGTCCCCCATGTACCTGATACGAAGTGCATGTACGACCATGCTCGCAGTCATGTGCGCGCTGCCGGTCGGCGCCGAGGAATGCGAACCGGACGGGCTTGACCAGCACGAGGTCGCGCTGGTGCTGGTCGCCGCGGCGGATGCGCCAGCGCCAGCGGCAACGGCCGAGGAAGATCTCTCGCCTTTCGGCAAGCCGGCGGACAACGCCGTGCTTGAGCGCACCCGCGGCGGCAGCGACACGCTTGCCACCGACACCAGGCTGAGCGGGACCGTGGGCGGCAACACGGCCATCAATGTCAACACCGGCGCCAACGTGATCCAGGCCAGCTCCTTCGCCAACGCCTCGGGCATTCCGATCGTGATTCAAAATTCCGGAGCGAATGTGCTGATCCAGAACGCCACCGTCATCAACCTTCAATTCAAATGAAGACGGCAACCACCTTGGGCCGCCTGGGCGCCGCGGCTTTCCTGCTGTGCATGTTGCAGCAGGCGAGCGCCATGGAACTGACGGCACTGCCCGGCGCGCGCTATGCGGTGCCGGTGACCAGCCTGAAGGAAATCCGCTTCAAGAGCACCTTGCGCCAGCAGTACGACTTCAGCTGCGGCTCGGCCGCGGTCGCCACCTTGCTCACCTTCCACTATGCCCATCCCGTCAGCGAGCAATATGTATTCGAGCAAATGTTCGTGCGCGGCGACCAGCACAAGATCCGCAAGGAAGGATTTTCCCTGCTCGACATCCAGCGTTTCCTGGCCGCCCAGGGCTTTCGGGCCGACGGCTTCGAACTGCCGCTGCAAAAACTGATCGACGCCCAACTGCCGGCCATCGTGCTCGTGTCGGACAAGGGCTATCAGCATTTCGTCGTGATCAAGGGCATGCGCGACGGACGCATCCTGCTGGGCGACTCGGCCAGCGGCACGCGCGCACTGACGCGCAGCGCATTCGACGCCATCTGGACCAACAAGCTGCTGTTCGTCATCCACCATTACCAGGGTGCGGTGCTGTTCAACAGCGTGGCCGATTGGCGCGCAGCGCCGGTCGCCCCGCTGTCGGCGGGCATCAACCGCAACGGCCTGGACGCGATCACCATGCCCAAGCACGGACCGGGCGATTTCTGAAGGAGGACAAGATGCAACAACGCATCATCAAAGCCTGCCTCTGTTGCGCCGCGGCCGCATTCGCCGGCGCGGCCCAGGCCCTGGACGACCCGTCGGACTGGGTGCCCGTGAGCAGCGCAGTGCTGGAGCAGATGCGCGGCGGCTTCACCCTGGGCGAAGGCTTGCAAGTGTCGCTCGGCATCGAACGCCTGGTCTCCATCAATGGCGAGATGGTCAGCCGCACCAGCTTCGAACTGGCCGACATGAGCCACCTGAGCGCCGAGCAGGCCGAACTAACGCGCGAAGCCCTGTCGTCCGTCAAGCTGATTCAAAACGGCGGTGACAATATTTACCAGGCGACGATGTCAGCGCAAACGCTGGGCGGCACAGTCATCCAGAACACCCTGAACGACCAGCTGATCCGTAGCCAGACCGTGATCAACTCGACCGTCAACAGCACGGCCTTGTTAAAGACGCTCAATTTTAATGGCAGCCTGAGCGATGCCCTGGCGCGTGCCGCAGGCAACCGCTGAGGATGGCGACATTCACAATCGGGTTTCGGAGGAAGCATGCGACAGTCTGTACGCTTGAGTTTGAGAAATGCGGGGCTGTCGGCCCTGCTGCTTGGCCCCATCGCCCACGCCCAGCAGGCGCCTGACCCAGCGCACGACCTGGCGGCGCAACTCAAGATCGTCAAGCAACAACTTGCCGAGCAGCGCGAGTTGCTCGATGCCCTCATGCGCCAGGCCGCCGCGCGGGAGATGCAGCTGAACGGGCAGCCGACGGCCGACGGCGCATCGCTCGAACGGCAGCGCGGCACCGGCAACGGACAGGCGCAAGGCGCGAGCCAGGCAGCACCGCAGGCGGCGCAGCCCACGGCGCAGGCGGCGCAGCAGGCGGCACCCGCGGCGACGAAAGGCGCGGCAGCGGCGCAAGCGGGGGCGGTCGGCAAGCCGCCACCCAAGGACAGCCGTCCGCCCGAGGTCGCGCCCTTGTTCGAGCAGCCCGGCGTCCTGACGCCGCGCGGCCGTTTCGTGCTCGAACCGTCCTTGCAGTTCGGCTACTCATCGAGCAACCGGGTCGCGCTGGTGGGCTACACGATCATCCCCGCACTGCTGATCGGACTGGTCGACGTGCGCGAAGTCAAGCGCAACACCTTCACCGCCACCCTTGGCGCACGCTACGGGATCACGAACCGCCTCGAGGTCGACGTCCGGGTGCCCTACGTCTACCGTTCCGATTCCACCGTCAGCCGCGAAATCTTCACCGGTACCGCCGTCGAGAACGTCTTTGAAACAAGCGGCAAAGCCGTCGGCGATGTTGAACTGGGCGTGCGTTACCAGCTTAACGAGGGCGGCCTCGACAAGCCATATTACGTGGGCGCCCTGCGTTTCAAATCGCGCACCGGGCGCGACCCCTTCGAGGTCGTGACCGACTGCAACAAGCGTTGCGTGGGCGACAATGCGAGCGGCACCGGCCTGCCGCTGGACCTGCCCACCGGCTCCGGCTTCTATTCGCTGCAGCCAAGCCTGACCTGGCTGTTCCCGTCCGATCCGGCCATCTTCTTCGGCAGCTTCAACTACCTGCACAACTTCAAGCGCAGCGACGTGAGCCGCAAGGTGCTGTTCGGGGAGCAGGAATTTCTCGGCGAAATCAAACCCGGCGACGTCATCGGCTTCAATTTTGGCATGGGGCTCGCGCTCAACGACAAGGCCGCCTTCAGCATCGGATACGATCACAGTTCAATCGCCCGCACCCGCCAGCGCTCTCTGCCGGTACCCGGCTCGGTACGGATCCAGCTCGGCACCTTGGTGCTCGGCTATTCGTACCGTCTCAGCGAACGCCGCAGCCTGAACGTATCGGTCGGCGCCGGCCTCACGCGCGACACGCCCGACGTTTCGCTCACGGTAAGGGTGCCGATCACCTTCTGAAGGCCAGGCTGCGCGGGCACGCCCTGCCAGATGGTACAGTGAAGGCTGTCGAATCCATTGCGAGCTTGTCCATGAAATTGGCGCCACTTGTCGAAACCACGCGCGGCTATCCGTCCTCGGGCTACACGGTCGAAAACATCCACATGGGATCGGTGGCGGTGGTCGATGCCACCGGCCAGCTCAGGTGGTTTGCGGGCGACCCGCATTTCATGACCTTTACGCGCTCGGCGCTCAAGCCCTTCCAGGCCCTGCCCTTCGTCCTGGCAAACGGCCCTGCGCGACTCGGCCTGAGCCAGGACGAACTGGCATTGCTGTGCGCCAGTCATTCCGGCGAAGAAAAACATGTGCGCGCCGTCGCCTCCATCCTCGCCAAGATCGGGCTCGACGAACATCACCTCGAATGCGGCTGCCACGCGCCGCTGTACTACGAGGCCGTAGGCCGGCAAGTACCGTGCGATCGCAGCTGGACGCCGATCCAGCACAACTGTTCAGGCAAACACAGCGGCTTTCTCGCGTGGTGCCGCCTGCACGGTGCACCAACGGCGAACTACGTGGCTCCCGACCACCCGCTGCAACAGGCAATTCGCAACACACTTGCACAAGTCACAGGACTGCCTGCCGCCAGCATGCCGGCAGGAATAGACGGCTGCTCGGCTCCGAACTACGCGCTGCCTCTGCTACGCCTGGCACACCTGTACGCCCGCCTGGCCCAAGGCAAGGCCGATGCGCAATATGGCGCCGCCTTCGATGCGCTCTGCAACGCCATGACCGGCCACCCCGACCTGGTATCGGGCACCGCGCGCACCGACCTGGCCTACATGTCGGCCGGCGCCGCCGACTGGGTCAGCAAGGCGGGCGCGGATGCGGTGCAGACGATCGGCATACGCTCAGCCGGACTGGGCATCGCCATCAAGATCGGCGACGGGGCCAGCCGCGCGCTGCAATGCACCGTCTTTAGCGTACTGGACCAGCTTGGCCTGCTCGACCAGCGCCAGCGCGCCCTGCTCGAGCACTACCGCCAGCCGGCCATCAAGAACCTGCGCGGCACCACCGTCGGCGAAATCAGGGCCGTGTTCGCCTTGCAGCGCGCCGATTGAGGCGCCGCTCGCCGCTCACCCCCTGCGCGACGTGATGACCACGTCGTTTTGCCGGCCGTTCGCGAATTCGTCAAACAGCAGCTTCATGTCGGCGTTCCTGGCGACGAATACATTGTGCGCGAGCGGAACGATTTCAATGCCGGGATTGTCTGCGATCTGGGCGAAAAACCTCTTCCGCATGCTCGTCACTGTCAGCACCTCTCCGCTCGACAGCATGTATTTTCCGCTGACATCGCGGAACTCGTTTTGGTCCATCTTGTAGCGCCCGGCCGGGGTGCCGGGCACCTGGACCATTTGAGGCGATGTGGCCGGCTGTCCGGCGTCTTGCGCCTGCGCCAGCGGGGCGCAGGAAGCCGCCACCAGGGCGGCGCCAATCCAAAGTGTGCGCATGATATGCTCCAATCGGTTCTTGCATGAAGAACGCGCGCGGCAGCGTGCTTGCGCGCACTGTCGCTCGCACCAATACACGACCCGCATTCGAATGCAGGGCGAGTCACCTCACTTTAGTCAATGAGCGCAAGCGCCGCCACGACATTTTCAAGCCGATGCGTTGTTCGGTCAGGCGTGAAAAGCGGCTACGCCGTGCCCTGCCGCTTGCTGCGACTGGCTGCGCAACTGATGGATTTCATCGAAGTCATGGCGCAACACGGCCACGATGTCGCCGTCGATGGCGCGCTCGGCCACCAGCTTGTCGAGCACCCCGAGGCACTGCTGGCGCTCCATCCCCTTGCGGTAGGGACGATCTTCGGTGATGGCGGTAAAAATGTCGGCCACCGCGATGATGCGCGCGCCCACCGGTAGCTCGCGCGGGCGGAAGGGGTAGCCGGAACCGTCGAGGCGTTCGTGATGCAGCGACGCCCAGCTGTTGACAAGGTCCAGGCCAGGCACCATCGACAATATCTGGTGCGTGAAATAAGGGTGCTGGCGCACCACGAACATTTCCTGCTGCGTCAGCCGGCCCGGCTTGTCCAGGATCGCGGTCGGCACGGCCAGCTTGCCGATGTCATGTAAAAAACCGGCCACCCCGATCAGCCTCCTGGTCGCCAGATCCACCCCGAAGCGCGCCGCCAGGCTTTCGCTGGTCGCCGCCACGCCGCTCGAATGGCTCGCGGTAAACGAACTGCGGTAGTCGATGATCCTGCCGAACACCTTGGACAGGCTGTGCAAGCCGTCAAGGCCGAGCAGCACGGTCGAGTGGCCGAAACGGCGCCGCAGGATCTGTTCCTTGTGCCGGCTCGTCATGTCGAGCCAGAACGACTCCCTGGCCGAGCAGGACTCGAACGCTTGCACCACGTCCGGATGGAACAGCCGCCCCGCGCCGGACGCGACGGCCTGGCCGATGTCGCCTGCCTGCTCGAGAATGTTGCGCCCATCGTCAGGCAGCACCGCGACGCGGTCGGCCAGGCGCAGGATATGGCTGCCGAAAGGAACCTCGGCGCCGCCCGCCTCGCCGCCGCGCCCGAACTGCCAGTCGACATGGTGGTACCGGATCGCCTGCGCCGCAGGCGCGAACGGTGGGAAATCGCGCAGCATCATGTAACTGTCGAAGCCGCGCTGGTTGATCTCGTCGGACATGCGCTCCAGGTTCGGCCGCGGCACCAGCGCCTTGTCGACCAGTCTTGACCAGTCCGGCGAACAGACCGCGGCCAGGTCGTGCAGCGCTCCCGCAATCATCACGTCCTGCACCTGGCGCGCATCCAGGCCAAGTTCTTGCGCCAGGCCGGACGCGATGCAGGCCACCCTCAGGTGATGCTCGGAGATCGCCGGATGCAGGAAATCGATGGCGCGCGCCAGGCACATCACCATGTCGAGCAGGGCCACCTCGATTTGGCCCACGCCCGCCTGGCCATCATGATGTGCGGACGCTGCCATGGGCTTAGTGTGCTTCGATCAGCGGGTAGAACGTGGTGTTCTCGCTCTGCATGCGCTGGTGCAGCACTTTGAGCACGCGATTGGCATCGGCCCGGAACCCTTCCGGGTCCTGCAGCACATGCGGCGCGCTGTTCCACTTGCGCGCAAAGTCGAGATAGCCGGCGGCGATGTTCTTCATCTCGTCCTGGAATTTCTTGCCCATCCTGGCCAGCGCCGCGTCGTTGCTTTTCTGCAACGCGGGGTACAACACGCTGTCTTCCACCGCCAGATGCAGCTTGATGATCGAGCTCATCGACACGACAAGGCCCGCTATCTGGGTCGCGTTCTCGACGATGCCACCCTTCACACAATCCCTCAGCGTGGCAATGCAAACAAGGATGTCAACGTGCTGCTGCTTGAATTTGTCGATGTTCATCAGATCTCCCTCGGTCAGTTCCAGGACCAATTTTATGATCAGTTCGCTTAAAGATGCAATAAAAATATATCTTTATTCAGAAACAACTTGATTTCAATTGCCTTTCGCGCCAGCCAGGCGCGCCCGCATGGCCTCGGTCATCTCGACATTGCGGTTGGCGTCGATCAGCATGACCTGGTCCAGGCCAAGCCGTTCGGCCATGGCGCGCCAGTGCCGCGGCCCGCCAATGAAGAGCGGCTTGGAGTTGCCGTCCGAGCGCAGGCCGGCGTCGGGGCCGCCCGAGGTGATGATCGTGACCGACGCCACCAGGTCCACCGTTTCCCCGCTGCGCGGATCGATGATGTGCGGGTGGCGTTTGCCATCTTTCATGAAATAACGTTCGTAGTCGCCGCTGGTGCCGATCGCTTCATTGTCGTGCAGCGCCAGCGTGGCCACCGAGCCCTCCCCGCGCGGATCGCGAATGCCGACCTGCCAGGGGCGCCCTCCCGGCTGCCCGATGGCCAGGATGTTTCCGCCGATATTGATCAGCGCCGCCTTCACGCCCGCCTCGCGCAGGATGCGTGCGGCGCGGTCCAGCGCATAGCCTTTTGCGTAGCCGCCCAGGTCGATCATGACCGCCTTGTTGCGGCTCGACACAATGGTGCCGTCGTAGCGCAGGTCCGACAGGCGCGGATTGGCCTCGACCCAGCGCCTGATCTGCGCTGGGTCGGGCCCGTGCGGCGTGATCTCGCTGCTCTGGAAGCCCCACAAGCGGATCAGGTGGCCGATCGCCGGATTGAACAGGTTGTCGGAGCGCTCGGCCAGCACCGTGGCCGCCTTGAGCAGGTCGACCATTTCCTGGTCGGCCTGGAACGGCTCGCCGCGCTCTATTTTTTCGTTGAGCGCGGTCAGCATGCTCGGCTGCCAGGCGTGGAACTTGTGATGCAGGCGGTCGAATTCATTGAGCACACGCGCGCCGAGCATGTCGGCGCGCGCGCGCGGCTCCCCATGGATGCTGATCTCGACCTCGGTGCCGAATACCCTGCCCTGGGTGCGGAAGGTAAGGTCATTGGGCGTGCAAGCCGATAGCAGGCATTGCAGCAGCAACAGGCATGCGCCCCAGGTCCAGGTCCGAAACGTGGCCACGGTCCGCTCCGCCGTTGCCGCTTAGATCGACTTGCTGATCATGTAATCGACCGCCGCCTTGACCTCGTCGTCCTTGAGGCCCGGGTTGCCGCCGCGTGGAGGCATCATGCGTACGCCGTTGAGTGCGTTGCCGTATACGGTCTCCTTGCCCTGTGCGATGCGCGGGCCCCAGGCTGCCTTGTCGCCGAACTTCGGCGCGCCCATCACGCCCGCGCTATGGCAAGCCAGGCAGGTGGCGCTGTATACTTTTTCGCCCTTGGCCAGGTCGGCGGCGCTCGGCGCAGCCGTCGCGCTCGCGACAGCCGCTGGCGCTGCCGGCTCGGCGGCGACCGGCGCTGCCGGCGCAGGCGCAGGCGCAGGCGCGGCCGCGACGGGCGCAGCCGGCGCGGCTTCGGTTGCAGCAGGCTTTTCTCCGCAGGCGGCCAGTGTCAGGGCGATAGCGAGGGGTAGGATTTTCAATGCGTTCATGGTTTTACTTTCAAAGATGTTAAAAAAAAATGGTGCTTTCCCGCGCATGGCGTCGTCAACTTTCCTGCCGCACGCCGTTGCCGGCTTCAAGCAAGGGGTCCACCAGCAGCCGGTCGATCAGGCCGGAAAGATTGATCCAGCAATCGCTGCCGGCACAGGAAACGGGGTCGGGGCGCAGCGCGCCGCCATGGTCATGCAAATGGTGCGGGAAGCTGGCCACCTGCGGATGCACCGGCGCTGTGTCGATGCGCAACTCGGCCTCGCCCCAGCTCCAGCCAATCGAATATTCGTCCTTGCTGAGGTAGCGCACTTCGATCATCAGGTCGGTATCGAACGACAGCAGCAGCGCGTCCTGCGCCATGCGTACCGGCTCGGCAAGGCGGTCTGCATACTGCTCATCGATACTGTCCTTGAGCATCAGGTGCACGCTGACGGCAGTCTCATCCATCGCCTGTCCCCCACCCAGGTGTTGCGCAGCCTGGGCCCGCACCATCAGGCGGGTCTGTTCCACGATCAGGGCGCTCAAATAATGTTCATATGCGGGATGGGAGGCCAATTCGCCCTCGCGTATCTGTTCCAGCAACTCGGCCTCGGCCGCAACCTCATAACGCTTGAGCAAGTGCTTGCGCGATTCGCGCAATGCAAAAATGGTGTTCGCATACAGCATGCTGAGCTGCTCCATTTCATGCGCGTCGCTTCGGCTCTCCATGCGCGCCTCCTAGTGCGACGGCGCGCCGTCATGCGCGGCGCCGCTGTCGATGGCCAGCATGGCTGGCGTGATCTGTTCGAAGCGCAGCACCTTGCCGCCCTCGGTCTTGCTGAACGCCTGCGCGTCCTCGAGCCGGGAAAACGAGCCGAAGGTCGGCCCCATCGATCCGGCTTTCCTGCTGCCGACCACATACAGGGCGCTTTTCGCGTCGATCCAGTTCCCGCGCGGCTGGTCCCAGCTGGTTTCCCCCATGTCCTGCACGAATGCCGTGGATGCCCCGCGTTTCTGTTCCTGCGCTTGCAGGGCGGCGAACAGCTCCATCAGATCGCAGAAGAAATCGGGCGCGCCTTCGGCATACCGGATCTGCGCCTTCGGTCCCGGAAAATCGAGCAGCATCATGCCATCGAGCGAGCAGGCGGTGTTGCTGTCGGGCTCCTGCGCCAGCGCCTCCGATACGGCCTTGCCGCATCCGCCCAGCAGCAACAGGAGCGCCAGGCAGCCGGCTATCCTGGCCGCCCGCGCGTGTCTCATGTTCGGTTTCATTTGAATCTCCAGGTTGCAAACAAAAATGGCGCGACGATCCATGCCAGCATGATCGAGCCGAGCGCCAATGGATTGGTCAGGCTGTCCGGCATCACCGTCGCCAGCCCGTACATGGTCTGCACCTGCTCGGAGCTGAACATGTTGAGCAGGCGGAAGATGTCGGACGGATTGAGCATCAGCAGGGCGGCGAACACGCCGCTGCCCAGGCTGCCCTGGCTGAGCACCAGGGCGCCCATCAGCAGCAGGTCGAACACGAGCACGAAGAAAAACCACAGCGCAATCGTCACGCCGCTCGCGCGCACCCGGTCGAGCGCGATCACCGATACCATCAGCGACAGGCTCAGGAACGCCATGCCCATCAGGATTGCGCTGCCCACGAAACCGGCGTAATGGAACAGGTCGCGCGCACCGAGTTCGGAAGCGAGCGGCAGCAGTCCGGCCCCGAAACCGAGCACGGTCGAGACCGCGAGGGCGGCGGTCAGGCCAAGGTACTTCCCGAGCAAGATTTCAAGCCGCGTGATCGGCATCGACAGCAGCAGTTCGAGCGAACCACGCTCGCGTTCGCCCACGATGGCGTCGTAGCCGAGCACCAGCGCAATGAGCGGCACCAGGTAGATCACCAGGCTGACCAGGCTGGCGATGGTCACGTCGATGCCGCGAAAACCCACTTCGCCCTGCTGGGCCGTGCCAAGGTAGGCGATGGCCAGCGCGAACAGCGCGAAAATGAGCGCGACCGCCAGCACCCAGCGGTTGCGGATGCGGTCGCGAAATTCCTTGCTGCCCAGTATCCGTACCTGGCTCCAGTCAATGCGCGCCAGCATGTTTGCCTCCATATCCGAGAAACAGTTCTTCCAGCGACGGTTCGTGCATGACAATGTCCTGCACCGCCGCGCCCCAGCCGGCCAGCACCGCGAGCACCGCGACCTTGTGCACCGCGGGGCAGCCGATGCGCACGCCATGCGCGTCGCGCTCCAGTTGCACGCCCGGCAGGTGGGCAAAAGCGGCCTCGAAATCGACGCCGTGGCCCGGCTGCAGGCGCGCCTGCACCTGCGAAGGCAGCACCATCTGCGCGCGCAGCTGGTCCAGGCTGCCCTGCGCGGCAATGCGCCCCGAGTCCAGCATCACCAGGCGGTCGACCCGGCCCTGGATCTCGGCCAGGATGTGCGAGGTGATCACGATGGTCGCACCCTGCGACTGCACCTCGCGCAAAATCGCGTAGAAGTCGTGGATGCCTTCCGGGTCGAGGCCGTTGGTCGGCTCATCGAGGAAAATCAGGTCCGGCTTGCCCAGCAATACCTGTGCGAACCCGAGGCGCTGGCGCATGCCTTTCGAGTACCCGTGCACGCGCCGCGCCGCAGCGCCGGCCAGGCCGACCCGCGCCAGCACCTCGGCGCAGGCCGCGCGCGGCACTTTCTTCAGGTCGGCAAACAAGTGCAGCACCTCGATGCCGCTCAGGTTGTCGTACGCGACGAAGCTTTCCGGCAGATAGCCGATGCGGCGCCGCATCTGGCGAAAATCCGGCCCGCTGCTGAGCGCGCCGTGCAGGCGGATCTGGCCCGCGCTGGGCGCGATCAAGCCCAGCATGAGCTTGAACAGCGTGCTCTTGCCGGCGCCGTTATGGCCGATCAGCCCGAACATTTCGCCCTGCTCGACCGCCAGGCTGATGCCGTCGATCGCCTTGACGTCGCCGAACGCCTTGGCGACATCGGTCACCTCAATTGGCTTGCTTGCCATTCCATCGCCTCCAATCCTGGTTCAAGGGACGCATGCGCGGATGCTTCTCCACGATGCTGGGCGCGCGCAGCAGCGGAAATTGCCGGGCCACGAAACGCAGGGTCTGTATTGCGGGACTGCTCAGCAGCAGCTTGACCAGCGGATACTGCCAGTTGAGGCGGTCGACCACGTCGTTCGCTTCGTAGCCGACATCGCCGCGGCCGTCGCCGTTCTGGTCCCAGCCGCTGTAATTGCTCCAGTAATTGCTTTGCTTGCGGCCCCACTCGGTATCGCGCGCGGCCACGAACTTGACCTGTTCCTGGTTGCCGATGAAGTCATTGGCGTCGATCTCGTTGTTGGACGAACCTGCCGACAGATGCACCCCCACCCGGTTGTTCATCACCAGGTTGTTGCGCACAACATTGTACTCGGCGTCGTAGATGAAGAAGCCGCGCCCGTTGGCAGCGACCACATTGTCCTCGATCACCGAATCCTGGATGGTGCGCAGCATGATGCCGTGGTCCGCATTGCCCCATGCGCGGTTGTGGCGCACCGTCAGGCGCCGCACTTCCATCAGCGCCAGCCCGCCGCGGTTCAGGTAGGACTCGTTGTTTTCCCAGATGCTGTCGTGCGTATTCATGTAATGCGTGCCGTAGCGCACGTGATGGATCTTGTTGCCGCGAAACACGGCCTTCTCCGAGACGTCGACATAAATGCCGTCGCGGGTAAAGCTGATGGTGTTGTTCAATATCTGCGCGCCGCGCGTGTTATACACCTGGATGCCGTTGCCGCGCGCGGCCGACAGCAGGTCGCGCCGGCCGCTGATCAGGTTGCCGGCCACGCGCGAGTCGGCCGAGTTTTCCAGCCAGACGCCGAACAGGTTGCGCACCAAAACGCAGTTCTCGATGACGGCGCGGTCGGCGCCCGGCTCGACATAGACGCCCGCATTTTGCTTGCCCAGCTCGGTGCCGCTGTCGCGGATGATCAGGCCGCGGATGGTGACGTCGCTGGCGCGCACCCGTATCCCGTCGCCCGCATGGCCGGCGCTCACCGTGGGCCGGCCCACGCCTTCGAGCGTAAGCGGTTTGTCAATGATAAAGTTGCCGGCGTAGCTGCCGGGCCCGATGCGCAGCGTGTCGCCCGGCTGCGCGGCGCCGATCGCCGCCGCGATCGACTGCTGCGCCCCGACCTGCAGCACAGCACCGGACGCAACCTTGACCAGCATGAGCAGGACCGCCAGAGCGGCCCATCGGGGCTTCATTTGCTGTTCCTCGCGCCCAGCTGCGCCGACTTTTCCGCCAGGGTGCGGCGCACGCTGTCGATGCCGATCACGTTTTCCGCGGCGCCCGGGCGGGTCAGCGCCACGCCCTGCCGTTCGCGCGCCTTACGCTGCTTGACCAGCGGCGGGCAGGCGTGCTCGTCGTAGTACATCACCATGCAGTCCAGGCATGCCAGGCACTCGGTGTGATCGATCTTGCCGGCCTTGTCGATGGCGTGCGAGCCGCAGCCGGAAGCGCAGGCGTGGCAGGTCTTGCAGCCGTCCCTGCGCTTCAGGCCGAACAGCCTGAACTTGCCGGGAATGGCCAGCCCGGCGCCGAGCGGGCAAATATATTTGCAATAGGGACGCTCGGTAAACAGCGAGGCGCCGGCGATGGCGCCGATGAACAGCCAGAACGGCCAGGTGCGGTTCCACACGCCGACCAGGAAGGTGGTCTTGAACGGCTCGATTTCGGCCAGATGCTCGGCCATTTCCATCGAAAAGAACGAGACCCCGACCAGCACCGCGAACACGCCGTACTTGATCCACTTGAGCTTGTCGTGCAGCCGCTTTGGCAGCAGGCCCTGGAAGCGCTTGAGGCCGATGAGCTTGCCCGCGCGCAGCAGCAGTTGCTGAAGCGAGCCGAACGGGCACAACCAGCCGCAGAACACGCCCCTGCCCCAGATCAGCACGGTGCCGATCATGAACCACCAGAAAATGAAGATGAAGGGATCCGACAGGAACAGCTCCCACTTCCACTCATGCAGCAGGGAATAGAACCACGTCATCACCTGCGTGATGCTCGGCTGCGCCTTCAGGTAGAAGCCGAGGAAGCCCACGCTGGCGATCCACAGCAGGTGGCGCGGAATCGAAATCCATGGCTTGTGCTTGCGCGTCGATACGCGCGTGAGCCGGTCGCGCTGCGAATACATCAGCGCGACGATGCCCAGCATCAGCAGGAACAGGCCGATCTCGAGTTTCTGGCTCTTCCAGAGCGACTTCCAGGCCGCTTCCGGACGGTCGACCCTGGGACGCCCGCCTTGCAGGTAAGGGGCCGGCAGCCAGTACTCCTGGTCGAAATGGGCAAACGCCTTGGCGCCGCTTTGCGCATCGACCTTGTTGGCCAGGAAGGCCAGCTGCCACGGCCAGGCCGGATTGAAGTCGGCCGAACGCACGATGAAGATGCCGGACTGGGTGTAGGCAGGCACGCCGGCTGCCTGCAGGTGGTACAGGTTCTGGTAGTCGGTGTCGCGAAAGGTGAAGGTGAGCGGATCCTGGCGCACCTGGATGCGGTCGTAAATGCCGCCGCGCACGAATCCCGATCCCTTGAAGGCAACCTGGCCGTTGGCGATGATGAACAGCGCGTGCTCGTCCGGCTTCAGGTCCTGCATCAGGCGCTTGTAGCCGTGTTCGCCGAGCAGGCTGGTCCCGATCGCGGGCACGTTCAGGTAGCCGAAGTAAAGGTCCATGTAGGGCTGGCTGTCGTCAGGGCTGCCCACCTCGGACGCGGGCACCAGCAGATGCTCGACCAGGCCCTCGTCGAGCAGCCGCTCCCATTCGGCCGGCGCCTTGGCCTGGGTGAAGCGGGCCGGCGGGCGCGGCGTGCTCCTGAAGATGCCGACCTGGCGCCCGATCTCGTAGGCGCTGCGCGAAATGACCTGGTTTTCCGCGATCGCCGTGACGGTCGCGCCGCTGATCGCGTCGAGTCCGCCGCCCGCGCCGCCGCCCCGGCTGTGCCCGATTTCGAGCTTGGCGTCGCCCGCCTTGCCGATGTATTGCTCGATGAAGCTCAGCAACGCCGACTCCGGAATGCCGGCCAGCAGGATCGGCTCGGAGTGCTTGAGCACGCGCACGCCGGTGATGTAGCCGCGCGTGTCCATGCCGATCAAGGTGACGACCGGCTTGCCGGAATAGGCAGCGATATCGACCACGTCGGTGGACAGGAAAATATAGCCGACCAGGCGTTCCTGCTTGTCGTTGCCGATGCCGTAGGCCTCGACATAGCTGGGTGCGCCCTTGCGGTGGGAAAATTTGCGGGCCAGCGGCATCACGTCGCGGCATGGCGCCGCGGCGCACAGGTCGGCGCCGTGCATGATCTGTTCGGATAATTCGGCGTCGTAGGTCGATGCGTGCACGCGCGGCGCATACGCCAGCGCCAACAGGCAGATGCAAAGCACCTGAAGGCCGTACCACAGCCAGTGGCGCTCGCGGGAGGATGTCATAAGAGATGCAATACTTTAATGAAGGTGGTAAAGCAAACCGCGCCGCCTATGGCTCGGTTTCACTGCGGGCCTGGCGCTGCGGCCAATAGGCGATATGCATGGTTCGGTCTTGTGAAAGTGCCGCGGCCCCCGGTGGCGCCGCGGCGTGACGCTTAGCCCTCGACCAGCAGGCGGCTGCGCATTTCCAGGTGCAGGGCGTGACAGAAGTGGCTGCAATAGATCCAGAAAGCGCCCGCCTTGTCGGTCTTGAAGGTGACCGACTTCGTTTCCTGCGGATTCACGATGAAGCAAATGTTGTGGCTAGGAATGGCGCAACCATGGGTCAGGTCCTCGACCTTGTCGTGGTTGGTCAGGATCAGCGTGACTTCGTCGCCCTTCTTGACCTTGATGACCGGCATGCTGAAGGCCGGCGCCATCGACATCATGCGCACGGTCACCTTGTTGCCCTTGCGTTCGATGCCCGCGGCGGCCGGCGTGACCGCGTTCGGGAACTCATCCATCGTGTAGACCTGGCGCGTCTTGACCACGTCGCGCCGCACGATGATGCCGTCATGCGGCTCCGGATATGCGGTATGGTCCGCGATCGTCCTCATTTTTTCGCCGCTGATGTCGATCAGCTGCTCGGTTTCCGGGTGCAGCGGACCGACCGGCAGGAAGCGATCCTTCGAGAACTTGTTGCCGGAATTGAAGTACTTGCCGTCGGCTTCCTTGGTCTCGCCCATCGACGAGTAACCGTGGCCAGGCTGGTAGGTGACGTCGAGCTTGTCGAGCACCGGCTTGACCGCCTTGTCGCCCTTGAACTGCGCGATCGACTTGTCGACGTTCCACTTGACGACCTGGCTGTCGAGGAACAAGGAGGTGAACGCATTGCCCTTGCCGTCGAAGGCGGTGTGCAAAGGTCCGAGGCCGATTTCCGGCTCCGCCACCACCGCGTCGCGTGGCTGCTTGAGCTCGCCGGCGAACCATTTCTCCACCAGTGCCACCTCGATCACGGTGGCGGTCGGCGACAACTTGCCGGCGCAGACCATGTATTTGCCGTCCGGCGAGGCGTTCACGCCGTGCGGATTCTTGCCCACCGGGACGTAGCAGGTCACCGCGCTCTTCGGATCGGCGTTCGCCGCCTTGCGCCCGTCGACCACCGGCACCTTGGAGCTGCCGATGGTGGTGAACTTGCCATTCTTGACCAGTTGCTCGATGCGGGCGATGTCGAAGAAGATGCAGGCGTCGAGCTCGGCGGCCATCATGCTCGGCAGGTCGGCCCCGCCTTCGGTGTTGTACTGGGTCGAGCAGGCCAGCTTGCCGTCATACGAACTGGCGACCAGCTCCATGTTGCCGTCGATACGGCACTGCCAGCGCACTTCCATGCTGCTCGCGTCGACGCAGGTAAACAGGCAGCCCCATTTGCTCGGATCATCCAGGTCGCGCCCGTCGTTCGGCAAGGGGGTATGGAATTCGGCGCCGCAGAACACGCGCGTGGTGTAATTGATGTTCGCATCGACCGGGTCGCGCTTGTCCGGGAAAATCCCGTGGAAACCCTGCACGTTGGGCAGCTCGATGATCTTGTCGCATTCCATCGTGTCCATGCGGATGCGCGCCAGCCGGCTGTGGATCTTGTCGTTGACGAACAGCCAGCGGCCGTCATAGGTGCCGTCCTTGTAGCTGCCGTGCACGTGATGGGTGTCGCCCGTGGTGTACTTCAGGCTGCCGTCGGCCTTGGTGCCCATGATCTGCTTGGACTCGTTGGTGATGCCCCAGCCGCACATGGGATCGATGTTGAACACCGGGATGCGGCGCAGGGTGCGGCCGGACGGAATGCCCATGATGCGCGCTTCGCCCGAGTGGCCGCCGCTGGAGAAATGGTAGTAGTCATCAAGCTGGCCGGGAGCGAGTTCGTGGCCGCCGGCGGCGCCTTGGGGCGCTGCCGCGGCTGGCTTGACGGCCGCCTTGTCATCCTTGCAGCCTGCCAGGCCGAGCGACACGCCCGCGGTTGCCAGGCCGAGCAGCGCGCCCTTGCCCAAGAAATGGCGCCGGGCGCCTTGCTTCGGCAACGCCTCGTCCATCGTCGGTTTCTTGGTGATACCCATCTGTTTTCTCCCGTTTGATCCGCCGTAAAATTCTCCGGCGCATTGGCGGCTCACGCGCCCGCCACTTCATGAATGTAAAATACCTAGATGCAATCATAGGCCGCATCGTGGATAGGCGGTATTGGTCAAACGGCTGTTCTTCCGGGGGGAAAGAGGTAGGCAATTCGGCGTAGGCATTAGCCCAAACGGCGGCGGACTAGTCAGAAAGACGTAGGACGCACCCCTGCTTCACCTGTGACAATAAATCGCCGCCAGGCGCCTTTGTCAAGGCACGGCGCGGCGTTTCAGCACCATCATGGCGATGCCGACGCCGGCACCAGCGGGCAAGCGGACGCACGCAAATGAAAACGTCCACGCATACAAGCACAGCGCAGCGCCCGATAGCCAGTTTCACTCGAGGGCGCCCCAATCAGGCACCGGCGCTGAGCAGCACCGCCGTGGCCGCGTCGGCCGGGCCGCTGCCTTCCATGACCATGATCTGGCTGGCGGGCACGTTGCGACGCGACAGCGCAGTCGCCGCTTCACGCATCGGCCCGATCGCGCTGCCGGTCGCCGCACCCATCGGGTTGGTCTTGAAGCTCGCTACCGGCGTCGCCTGGCCGGTGACGAAGACGCTGTACACGGTGCCGGGCTTGAGCTTGAACAGCGACACCTCGAGCGAATCGGTCAGGCCCAGGTTGCGCACTACGACAAAGCCCTTGGCCTCGCCCGCCGCCGGGCGCAGCGCGATATTCAAGGGCTCGCTGTTTACGCGCGCCACCAGGTTGGCCTTGCCGTCGCCGGAAGGCACTGCACGCGACAGGTACACCAGCGCCTGCGGCGCCTGGCCGGCCGGGATGCGCGCGATCACGCGGTTGCTGGCCGTGTCGATGACGTCGACCGCATCCCCGTTCTCGAGTCCGACATACACGCGGCTCGAATCGTCCGAACTCCAGATCCCGTGCGGCAGCGGCCCGACCGGGATGGTCGCGATCAGTTCGGCCTTGGTGCCGGTGCTGAACACCTTGACCGCGTTTTCGCCGCCCACCGTGACGTAGGCCAGGGGGCCGACAGGCGTGTCGGCAAAGGCCAGGTGATTGGTAATCATGCCGGTGTCGAACACTTGCCTGACCTCCAGGGTGCGGGTGTCGATCCGGGTAACCTTGCCGATATCCTTATGGGTCATCCACATTTCAGCGCCGTCGGGCGTGAACTGCAGGAAGGGCGAAAAGGGACTGGCCACCCTGATCTGCCTGAGCACCTTATGCGAGCGCACATCAATGACCTCGACCACCGGATTGAAGCTCGACACCACGAAGGCGCGCTTGCCGTCCGGATGGAACAAGACCATCCCGGGTCCGGCCGTGGTACCGATGCGGCGCTTCTCCTTGAAGGTGGCCGGATCGATGACGGAGATATAGTCTTCGCCGCGCACCACCACCCACACCTCGCGCCCGTCCCGGCTGAAGAATCCTTCATGCGGCGAACGGCCGATATACGTGACACCCTTGACCTTGTTGGTGGCGGTATCGATGAAGGTGACCGAATTGGAGCCGTTGGCGATGGCGATGAGCGTCTTGTGGTCGGGCGAAAAACCCAGGCCATGCACGTTGATCTCGCCCTTGTAGAGCGGCGAGAGCACGTCCGGGCGCTGGTTACCCAGGCGAATTTGCCCCAGCAGCGTATTGCTCGACGGGTCAATCACGGAGACGGTATTGCTGTTCTGGTCGGCTGTGTAGACGCGGTCTTGCGGAGCGGGCGTTGCCGACGCCAGTTGCACGCCCGCAAACGCGGCGCACAAAACTGCAAGTAAGGGAAACGCTTTCATTCGATTGCCTCCGGAATGAGCCTGCCAAGCGGCTACTTGCGGACCGCCCGCTTCGCTGCATCGCGCTGCAGCCATGCCTGCATCACGCGAATCTCGTTTTGCTGCTCGGTGATAATGCCCTGCGCCAGGTTTCGAAGCTCGGGATCGGTGGTGCTCAGCAACAACGCCTTTGCCATGTCGATCGCACCCTGATGGTGCGGAATCATCATCACGACGAAATCATGCTCGCTCACGCCGTTCATCGGCGCACGCTTCATTGCGTCGTCCATGACGGCCATCGCGTCCGACATCAGGGCCGAAAACGGTTTCGCGGTGCTGGCGACAAATGGCGGCGGCCGGCCGGGCGCAGCGCCGTGCGGATGGCCGGTTTCCTGCGCAGGCGTTGCGCCGCTGGCGATGCAGAGCAAGGCGCTGCCGAAAAAAAGGGACATGGCGTGAGGTGTCATGCGGTGCTCTCCAAGTGTTCGCATGGTTGGATGCGTCCGTTGCCGGGAAGTTTAAGGCGCGATCGGCCGGATGTGTGCTGCGTCAAACCAGGCCGGGGGCCGCCATGCAAAGGCGTTCGGATGGAACATGTACTGTCCACGATAAACATTGCTGAAACTTATGTAAAGTGATATTTTTCCAGCACTTGGATAACCTGACGTTATATAAAAGCTGATGATTGAAGAACGAGTAAAATTCCGCCACCTTCAGTGTTTTTTGGCGATTGCCCAGCATTGCAGTCTTCAAAAAGCGGCGACGGCGCTGTCGATCTCGCAGCCGGCGGTGTCGAAAACGATCAAGGAACTTGAAGGGATCTTAAAGATCCGTTTGTTCGAACGCGGTCGGCGCGGCGCCGAAATGACGCCCCAGGCCGAGGTCTTTTCGAGATATGCCGAGGCCGCGATGCAGGCGCTGCAACAGGCCAACAACTGCATGGGGCCGGCCGGCAAGGCGGCCAATCCCGTGATCCGGATCGGCGCCACCCCGGCCATGGCGGTATCGTTCCTGCCGCAGGCATTAATGCTGTTTTGCCAGCGCGCAGCCGATATCCAGGTCAACCTGCTGACCGGGACAACCAGTTATCTGATGGACCAGCTGCGCGAAGGCCAGTACGACCTGGTGTTATGCCGCCATCTCGATCCCGAGCAAATGGCCGGCCTGTCTTTCGAATACCTGTATGCCGACCCGCTGGTCGCCGTCGTGCGTCCCGGGCATCCGCTTCTGAAACCGGCCGTGGCGGCAGGCGACGAGCCGCGCCGGTTTACTTCCATCCTGCCGCCAAAGACGTCGATCAACCGGCGCGCCAGCATCCCGCTGGCGATGGCGCTCAATATCGGCCCGATCACCGATTTTATTGAAAGCCTGTCGATTTCGTTCGGGCGCACCTACACGATGAACAGCGACGCGATCTGGTTCGTTCCATGGGGTGCGGTGAAACTCGATGTCGAGCGCGGCACGCTGGTCAAATTATCGGCGCGCAGTAAAAAAAGCGACGAATCGACCGGACTGATGGCGCGCTCGACCGGTTTGATGATGCGCTCCAATAGTGTGCCGACCAGCGCAATGCAGGTGCTGATCGGCGCCATCAGGGAATGCGCACTGGAGCGCCGCAGCGAGATCTTTTAGCGCTCGGTGCGCGGATGAATTTGAATCGGTGTGAGCATGCGCAGGCGGCTGTCGTTTTGCAGCAGATGCGCCAGCGTAAAGCTGTCGAGCACCTTGAAATAAGCGTCGGTCGCGCCCTGTAAGATATCGTGCAGCCCGCAAGCGGGCAAGCACTTGCAGGTATTGTTGTCGAGATCGAAGCATTCGACCATGGTGAGATCGCTTTCGGTGATGCGCACCACATGGCCCAGGTTGATATCCTGCGGTTCGTTCATCAGCCGCAGCCCGCCGTTGCGCCCGCGCTGCGTTTCCACCAGGCCGGCCTGGCCCAGCTGGTGGATCACTTTCATCAGATGATTTTTCGAGATGCCATGGGCATCGGCGATGTCCTGGATTGTGACCAGCCGCTCGCGATGCAAGCCAAGGTACATCAAGGCCCGCAATGAGTAATCGGTGTAATCGGTCAGGTGCATGAAATGGCCTCAACCGGATCGGGGGGCGCGAAATGCGCAAGCCAGGTTGGGCCTGATGAGTCTCGCACGACGCCGGCGCAAACGTCCATATTCACATATCAGCGGACCTCGAGCCAAAAGGCGTAGTCACAATGGTAACGGACCACCCTGGCGAACTGATCGGCACGCGATTCACGTCCGTTTCCGTCTCCATAAACCCGGGGTTTTCATAGGGCGCGTGGCGGCACGGTTGCCGCAAGCCGGATGACAAAACGCCTACGCCAAAAGAACTATATCGGGATATCTAGGCCGAAAGGACTACGTCCTAATGCCTATCGATCCCGGCCGTGAAACAAGTATTATCGGTACATCTTAAAAAAAAGATGGCCGAGTCAGCACCCCGGTGCTGCCACACAAACAACTGCAGACTAGTTTTTTGCGGATCACGACGAAAGAAAGTGAACTTAATATGAGCTCAGCATTCACAAAATCAACAGCGAGGAACATCTTCTATGGCGGCGCAGTATTTTTCTTCCTGCTTTTTCTGGCGCTGACATTCGATACGGTAAGCACCCTCCCGAAACGCGATAACAGCGCCAACATGACCGAATCGGTGGTGCGTGGCAAGCATATCTGGGAGACGCGCAATTGTATCGGCTGTCACACCCTGCTCGGGGAAGGCGCCTACTTCGCACCGGAACTGGGCAACGTTTATGCACGGCGTGGCCCTGAATTCATCAAGGCCTGGATCAAGATGCAACCGACCGGTGCGCCGGGACGTCGCCAGATGCCGAATTTTCATCTGAACGACAAGGAACTCGATGACATCACCGCTTTCCTGAAATACACCGGCGAGATCGACACCAACAAATGGCCGCCGAATATCGAAGGTTGATGAAAAACGACACATGAAAACAAGCGGAGAAACTCATGCAATTTAAATCACAGGCTGTCGCGAAGCCCTATTTCATCGCGGCGATCGGTCTCTTTCTCGGACAGATTCTGTTCGGACTGATCATGGGGCTGCAATACGTCATCGGAGATTTCCTGTTTCCGGCGATTCCGTTCAACGTGGCGCGCATGGTGCACACCAATCTGTTGATCGTCTGGCTGCTGTTCGGCTTCATGGGCGCAGCGTATTACCTGATACCCGAGGAGGCCGAGCGGGAACTGCATAGCCCTAAACTGGCGATCGCCATGTTCTGGGTGTTCCTGGTCGCCGGCGCCCTGACCATCGTCGGCTACCTGGCGGTACCCTACGCCACGCTGGCGCAAATGACCGGCAACGACCTGCTCGAAACGATGGGCCGCGAGTTCCTGGAACAGCCCTTGCCAACCAAGGTGGGCATCGTGATCGTCGCGCTGGCCATGCTCTACAACCTGTCCATGACCATCCTGCGCGGGCGCAAGACCAGCATCAACCTGGTCATGATCATCGGTTTGTGGGGCCTGGCGCTGTTCTTCCTGTTCTCGTTCTATAACCCGGCCAACCTGGTCAAGGACAAGTACTTCTGGTGGTGGGTGGTGCATATGTGGGTCGAAGGCGTCTGGGAGCTGATCCTCGGTTCGATGCTCGCATTCGTACTGATCAAGGTAACCGGCGTGGACCGCGAAATCATCGAAAAGTGGTTGTATGTGATCATCGCGATGGCTCTGATCTCGGGCATCATCGGCACCGGCCACCACTACTTCTGGATCGGCGCACCGGCCTACTGGCAATGGTGGGGTAGCGTGTTCTCGGCACTCGAGCCAGTACCGTTCTTCATGATGACCGTGTTCGCATTCAATATGGTCAACCGCCGCCGTCGTATTCATCCGAACAAGGCCGCCGTGCTGTGGGCCCTCGGTACCGGCGTGATGGCTTTCCTCGGCGCCGGCGTGTGGGGCTTCCTGCACACCCTGGCTCCCGTGAACTTCTTCACCCACGGCACGCAGATCACCGCTGCCCACGGCCACATGGCCTTCTACGGAGCGTATGCGATGGTGGTCATGACCATGATCAGCTATGCCATGCCGATGCTGCGCGGTCGTCCGGCCAACAGCGAGCGGTCCCAGGTCGTCGAAATGTGGGCTTTCTGGCTGATGACGGTGTCGATGGTGTTCATCACGCTGTTCCTGACCGCCGCCGGCATCCTGCAGGTGTGGTTGCAGCGCGTATCGTCCACGCCAATGCCGTTCATGGCGGCGCAAGACCAGGTCGCCCTGTTCTACTGGATGCGTGAAGTGGCAGGCGTGTTCTTCCTGATCGGCCTGTTGCTGTACATCGCCAGCTTCTTCATCAAGGGCAAGCTGCCCGCCCATACCAGCGATACGCTGGCGACAGGCAAGCAGCGCGCCGTGGCTGAAGCCTAAAACCGAATGCCCGCCCGGCAAGCGCCGGGCGGGCCAGGATTCTCATCATGGCAGCTATTTCCTCCCCCCTCGCAGTACCAACGGCTCGCCGCGAATTACCGGGCGACCTGGCAATGTGGTGTTTCATCCTTGCCGAACTGGCCGTATTTGGCATCTTCTTCATCACCTACGCGTTTGCCCGTTCCGCCAATGTGGCGATGTTCGATGAATCGCAGCAGCACCTGAACCGGACCTTCGGTCTCGTCAATACCTTCATACTGATCACAAGCAGCTATTTCGTGGTGCGTGCCGTCGAGTCCATCCGGCACGATCGCGGCCAGGCCTGCGCCCGCTGGCTGGGAGCGGCAATCGCCTGCGGCGCCCTGTTCCTGGTCCTCAAAGTGGTTGAATTCGTCGCCAAGTACGAGGCCGGCATCACGATGTCGACCAATACCTTCTACATGTTTTACCTGTTTCTCACCTTCTTTCATTTCATGCACGTCATCCTTGGCATGGTGATCCTCGGCGCGATCGCCCTGAAGGCCCGGGCCGGCGGATACAGCCGCGCCAGCCATGCGGGCGCCGAGACCGGCGCCGCCTACTGGCACATGGTCGACCTGGTCTGGATCGTGCTGTTCCCGCTCATTTACGTTTTGCATTGACCCAATCATGACCAGCTCAAGAACCGCGACCTTGCAGTGGGCCAGCCTGCTGGCGCTCACCACCATCACGTTCCAGATCGCACAAAGCGGCATGTCCGGCTGGGGCTTCATTCTTCCCATCCTGCTCATCATCCTGATCAAGGGGCGCATCGTGATCGATCGCTTCATGGAGCTGCAGGGCGTTGCCGGCCCCTTCCGCTGGATCGTGTTAGGCTGGCTGATTACAGTGCTCGGCCTGATCGCCTTCGCCTTCCACCTTACCGGAGATCTCTGATGAACGACATGACCCTGCCAGCGCACCTCGCCGTGCCGTTTTACCAGCCGGTCGGCAACGAATGCGCGCTGTTCGAATACGCCTACCGCAACCGCCTGCCGCTGCTGATCAAGGGGCCGACCGGCTGCGGCAAGACGCGCTTCGTGGCCCACATGGCGGCCCGCATGGCGCGCCCGCTCATTACCGTGGCCTGCCACGACGACCTGACCGCGGCCGACCTGGTCGGGCGCCACCTGATCGGCGACGGCCAGACCGTCTGGTCCGACGGTCCCCTGACGCGCGCCGTGCGCCTGGGCGGCATCTGCTACCTCGACGAAGTGGTGGAAGCGCGCAAGGACACCACGGTGGTGCTGCACCCGCTGACCGACGACCGGCGCATCCTGCCGATCGAGCGCACCGGCGAGGAGCTGCACGCGCCGGACGAATTCATGCTGGTCGTATCCTACAACCCGGGCTACCAGAACCTGCTCAAGAGCCTCAAGCCATCGACCCGCCAGCGCTTCATGGCGATCAGCTTCGACTTCCCGCCTGCCAGCCTGGAGCAGCAGATCGTGATCGCCGAAACCGGCATCGAAGCGCACCTTGCGCTGCAACTGGTGACCCTGGTCGGGCATTTCCGGCAACTCAAGGATCACGACCTGGAGGAAGCCGCATCGACCCGCCTGCTGGTCTACGCGGCCAGCCTGATCCGGGCGGGGTGCGAGCCGGTGGCCGCTTGCCAGGCGGCGCTGATCGAGCCGTTGACCGACGACGCCGATACCGCCGCGGCTTTGCTTGAAGTAATCAAGGCCACCTTTGGCAAATGAACGATCCTGAGGAAGCAGCCTCGGTAGCGGTGCAAGCCGAGGCACTCTATCTGATCAACCTGCTTCTCGTGCCAGGGCTGGCCTTCCTCGGCCTGCTCTGGCTGGCTCGGCGCCAGCGCGGCAGCGCCAACCAGCTCACGCGCTGCCACCTGCAGCAGACCGTGCGCGCCAGCATCTGGGCCGGGGTGCTGCTGGTGATCGTCACGCTGCTGATTGTATTGCTCGGTGGCTTCCAGGCGCCGGCCACCTGGGTCGTGCTGATTCTTTACTTTACTACCTGCCACTCCACCCTGGTGCTGTTCGGCGTGCTCGGACTGGCGCGCGCGATGGCAGGCCAGACGTATGTGTATCCACTTGTTGGGAGCCGCTCATGGCAAGCCTGAAAACGCGTCCCGCCACCGGGCCAATGGTGGCCCCCGCCACCGGCGGCACTGCCCGCGGCTGGCTCGGCTTGCCGGTGCAACGCTGGCGCCAGCTGACCCAGGCCGGTTTTTTCACGCTGTTCATCCTGGCGCCGGTGTTCGACATCTTCCGGCTCGACCTGAACCTGAAGCACTTCATTTTTTTCGGCCTCGACTGGACGCTCGGCCTGGACGACTTCCTTGCCGGGCGCGCCGACGCGCTGCAGGCCTCGCTCAATCTCGTGTTGCGCGGCTTCCTGCCGCTGGTGGCCATTGGCGGAACCTTGATCTATGTGAGCTGGAAATGGGGCCGCCTGTATTGCGGCTGGCTGTGCCCGCATTTTTCGATCGTCGAGACCATTAACCAGACACTGCGGCGCGCCATCGGCAAGCAAAGCCTGTGGGACCCCAAGCCGCTGCCGACCCGCAATCCAGACGGCAGCGAAACCAAACCCGACGCGCTCTGGTGGTTCGGCGTGCTGCCGCTCGTGATCGCCTGTTCGATGCTGTGGGCGCTGGTGCTGCTGACCTACCTGCTGCCGCCGGCTGAAATCTACGGCAACCTGTGGCACGGCACGCTGACGCGCAACCAAAGCATTTTCCTGGTGGCCGGCAGCCTGGCCTTCTTCGTCGAATTCATGTTTGCGCGCCACCTGTTTTGCCGCTACGCCTGCGCGGTCGGATTGTTCCAGAGCCTGGCCTGGATGGCCAACGACAAGGCCATGGTGGTCGGCTTCAGCCGCGGCCGCGCCAAGGATTGCTCGACCTGCTACTCGGCATGCGACCACGTGTGCCCGATGCGGCTTACGCCGCGCAACGTCAAGCGCATGATGTTCGCCTGCGTGCAGTGCGGCCAATGCGTCGATGCCTGCGACCACACTCAGGACAGCAATCCGAACGGTTCCCTGCTCGACTGGGTGCAAAACCAGCGCGCCGAATCGGAAGCTTCCTTCAACATCAACACAGCACGCACGATCATGCTTAAACAAGCCAGCAACGACGCTGCCAAACCCGGCCAGATGGAGGGCTAGATCATGGAAGAATACATTGGCGGACTGTGGGACAAGCTGATCCGGCACACGGCCTATCGGGGCCACCCCAAGGCCCGCACCAGCCTCAAGGAAATGGAGCGCATCGCTCCGATCTTCTTTCGCGCGCTCGGCGGCGATGCCGGCCTTTCCATTCGCGCCGGCAGCGCCACCACCCATGGCGCCCGGCGCCCGTGGCTGGAACGCGTGGCAGGCATCGGCGACAAGACCGAACTGGCGTGGAGCAACGAGACCACCCTGCACCTGCCGGCCTGGATCGAACTGTTTCCCGAACGCGAGCAAAACCGCGAGCTGTACCTGTGGCTGATCGCGCTGGCCGCGCACGACGTGGCGCCCGATGCCTCATGGATCGTGCGCAACCAGAAAGCCACCCAGGCCACGCTGGACGCCCTGCCCGGCATGGTCGGACGCTACGCGCGCCTGGTCGCGGCCGCCCTGGCGATCCGGCCCGATCCGGCCAGCCTGCCGCCGAGCGAGGCGGTGGCCGAAGAAAAGATCCGCGCCGCCCTGCGCGCGCCTGGATCGGTCGCCGTATTTATACCCGGATGCAAGCCGCCGGCGCCGGTGCCATTGTGGCTGCATCCGGCGCAGGACGGCGCCGACGAGACGCGCGCAGCGGCCAAGGGCGAACCGCAGCAGCCAATCGAGAAAAGCAAGGTCAGCACCGATTCCGAGGCGCGCAAACGGCGCGCCGAATCGGTCGAGACGCCCGACAACAAGAGCCCGTTCATGCTGCTGTTCCGGGCCGAGAGCCTGTTTACCTGGGCCGAATACGTCAAGGTCGACCGTCCGCTGGACGAGGACGATAACGACCATGCCGAGAAAGCGGCCAACGACCTCGACATCCTGAGCGTGACCAACGACGGTCGCACGACCGCCAGCCGGATCCGTTTCGACCTCGACCTGCCATCGGAGTCGGACGACGACCTGGTGCTGGCCGACGGCATCCTGCTGCCCGAATGGCATTACCGCAAACAGCAAATGCAGCCGGCGCACTGCCGCCTGCAGATGATGCTGGCACGGCAAGCCGAACCATGCGAGCTGCCGCTGGCCCTGCGGCCCGCCGCCAAGCGCCTGCGCAACCAGTTCCAGGCCCTGACCACGCAGCGCACGCGATTGCACGGGCAAGCGAGCGGCAGCGACCTCGACCTGGACGCCTGCGTCAGGTATGCGGCGGAAAAGGCGAGCGGCGTGCCGACCGCCGAGCCCGGGCTATACCTCGACAGCCGCAACCAGCAGCGCGACCTGTCGTGCCTGCTGCTGGCCGACCTGTCGCTCTCGACCGACGCCTGGGTCAACGACACGTCGCGCGTGATCGACGTCATTCGCGACAGCATGTACCTGTTTAGCGAAGCGCTGGCGGCAACCGGCGACCGCTTTGCGCTGTACGGCTTTTCGTCGGTGCGGCGCGACAAGGTGCGTTACCACCTGCTCAAGGGCTTCGACGAGCGTTACAACGACCAGATCCGCGGCCGGCTGGCGGCCCTGAAGCCGGGCTTCTATACACGCATGGGGGCCGCGATCCGCCACTCGGCGGCGATCCTGTCGAAACAGAAATCGAGCCGGCGCCTGCTCCTGATCATCACCGACGGCAAGCCGAACGACCTTGACAAATACGAGGGGCGCTACGGCATCGAGGACACCCGGGCCGCGATCGCCGAAGCGCGCCGGCTCGGCCTGACGCCGTTCTGCGTCACGATCGACCAGAAGGCAGGCGACTACCTGCCCCACCTGTTCGGCGCCAGCGGCTTTGTGGTGGTCAGGAATGCGTCGATGCTGCCGCAGGTATTGCCGCGCTTGTATGTGCAGCTGACCGAGGCGCATTAAGGTCTGCCACAAGGTCACGACGCGTAGGCAAGCCGGAACGCCTCGTCGAGCAGTTCCGGCTCGAAGATCACGCGCTCCTTGCCGGTCAACAGCACGAAGTGCTTGCCGCTGCAGCGCGCCAGCAGGGACATGCCCAGCCGTTCGGCGACCATGTGCCCCATCTGGGTGGTGCCGGAGCGCGACAGCAGGAACGGGATGCCCATCTGCGCGCCCTTGATGACCATTTCGGAGGTGAGCCGGCCGGTGGTATAGAACACCTTGTCCTCGCCGCTCACGTGGTCGAGCCACATCTTGCCGGCGATCGCGTCGACCGCATTGTGGCGCCCGACGTCCTCGATAAAATAAATCAGCTCGCCGCGGCCTGAAAACAAGGCGCAGCCGTGCACGGAGCCGGCCCGCTTGTAGATCGACTGCTGCGTGCGCACCGTATCGACGATGCGGTACAGGGTCGATTGCAGCAGGCGCGCGTCCGGCGTGAGCACGATCTCGTCGACCTCGTCCATCAGCGAGCCGAACACCGAGCCCTGGCCGCAGCCGGTCGTCACCACGCGGCGCGCGGTGCGCTCTTCGATATCGGTGATCCCGCCGCGCGTTGTGACCGCAACCGCATCGACCTCCCAGTCGACCTGCACCGAAACGATCTCCGATATCGACCTGACCAGGCGCTGGTTGCGCAGGTAGCCCAGGGTGAGCGCTTCCGGCGCGCCGCCGAGCGTCATCAGGGTGACCAGTTCGCGCTTGTCCACGTAGATCGTGAGGGCCCGTTCGGCCGGAATCGCAATGGTCGAACGGCGGCCCCGCTCGTCCATGACCTCGACCTCGCAAGTGAGCTCGATGGTCGCATCCGACAAGACAGGACGAAGCCGCGTCGGGTCTCTCAATTGCTCACCTTACTTCTTCGCCGCAGGAGCGGGAGCAGGAGCGGGAGCAGGCGGCGCAGATGGCGCCGGCAGCGCGGCGACATAGGCACCCGGGTTGGTGCATGCCGGGAAGGTCCCCGGCGCCGCGGCGGGGCTGTCCTTCTTGCGGTGGCTTGCGGCAAGCTTGTCCTGCACCAGGCACAGCTTGTAGCCGTTCACCTTGTCGGACCAACCCGCCTTATCCTTCGCCGCGGCCGCCTTGGCCGCGGCTTCCTCGCTCGGCGGCGGCAGTTTCGCCATGGCCAGCCCTGCCATCAGCGCCGCAGCCAATCCTAAGCTCCATTTGTTCATGTCTTCCGCCTCCTTCTAAACCTCCAACGGCGCGCCGCCCCGGGCCGCCCCTTCCTCGGAGCGCACGCGCGCCACCTTGCCGCTGACAACGTCCTGGTACCAGAGCTCATGGTGTTCCCTGGCCCAGGTGTCGTCAACATACCCGGTGCGCATTCCTTCGTATGCCCCTTCCATGCCGATCGTGCCGAGATAGATATGGCCGAACGAGCCGGCGGCGATCAGAACCGCACCGACGATGTGGATCACGTTGGCAAGCTGCATATTGGCGCGCGTGTACTCGATGCCGGGCACCAGCATGTCGAGCACGAAGCCGGATGCGCTCGCGACCAGGCCCAGCACCACCATGCCGCCCCAGAACCACATTTTTTCGCCGAAATTGAAGCGCCGCGAGGCCGTCGGCAGATTGTCCTTCACGTAAATCACGAAGAACACCACGATCGACACCGTAAACACCGGCCCGGCGAAGTTGTGCAGGTTCTTCAAGAGATAGGCCAGCCAGCCGAACAGGGTATGCCCGAACACGGGCAGCAGCACGTATTTTCCAAACAGGATGGTCAGGCCCGACACCATCAGCACCACGAAGCTGATCGCGACGCTCCAATGGGCGATGCGCTCGACCGAGGTGAAACGCTCGATCAGGCGGCCGCTGCGGCCCTGCTTCAATTTGATCGGTCCGCGCAGCCAGTAGAAAGCGCCAATTCCGGCCAGGACGAGCAGCAGCAGCCAGCCGCCAAATCTGGTCAGCGGCCCGTTGCGATACTCGCGCCACGCTTGACCTGCCGTGGTAGCGCGCGCCTGCCCGGGAAACTGTGCCTTGGCCTGGACCAGTACGCCGGCCTCGAGCGCAGGCAGACTGGAATAGTGGACCGTTCCATCTTTCACGACACGCATGGTCGGCGCCAGATTGCCGGGCTGCTCGCGGGTGCGCTCGGCCTGGTTCTGTTTCAGGATATCGACCGACTCCACCGCGGGCATCGCCCCATTCGGCGCGGGCTTGATCACGCCGCTGACCTGCGCCAGCGCGACGCTGCAGGCCGCGCCCAGCGCCAGCGCGCATACAAGATTGGCAAGCGTTTTTTTCATCGTGGCTTCCCCTGCAGGTGCTCAGTTGACCTTGAGGTACTCGTTTTGCGTCTGTGCCCGTGCGCGCAACTGGTTTTCCCAGGCGGCCTTCTGCCCGGGCGTGTAGCCCTTGGCGGTATGCACGTTGGCAGTGCCTTCCCAGGCTTTCGCATCGGGCTGGGAGGACGACGCGGTCTGCGCCTTCTCGCCGCAGGCAACCAGGAACAGGACCGACAGGAAAACGGCAGCGATTCTGATCATGATTTTTTCTCCGCTTCGGGTGCCTTGGCATCAGGATGGGGCGGCTGGCCATAGGCGGTACCCCAGCCCCACACCTCGCTGCCGTTACCACGGCGCACAACGCGGGTGCGGAAGATGTCGGCGATCACATCGCCGTCGCCGGCCAGCAGGGCCTTGGTCGAACACTGTTCGGCGCAGGCCGGCAATTTGCCTTCTGACAGGCGGTTGCGGCCATATTTTTCGAACTCGGCCTGGGAGCCGTTTTCTTCCGGGCCGCCGGCGCAGAAGGTGCACTTGTCCATCTTGCCGCGCAGGCCGAAGGTGCCGTTGGCGGGAAACTGCGGCGCGCCGAACGGGCAGGCGTAGGAGCAGTAGCCGCAGCCGATGCAGACATCCTTGTCGTGCAGTACCACGCCTTCGTCGGTGCGATAGAAGCAGTCGACCGGACAGACCGCCATGCAGGGCGCGTCCGAACAATGCATGCAGGCGACCGACATCGATTTTTCCTGGCCGATCACGCCGTCGTTGATCGTCACTACCCGGCGCCGGTTCACGCCCCACGGCACTTCATGCTCGTTCTTGCAGGCGGTGACGCAGCCATTGCATTCGATGCAGCGCTCCGCATCGCAGATGAATTTCATTCGGCCCATTTTTTCAGTCTCCTAAGCGGCATTCCCGGATCAAGCGACGATCTTTTCAATATTGCAGATCGTGGTTTTTGTTTCCTGCATCATCGTCACGGAATCGTAGCCATACGTGGTCGCCGTGTTGACCGCTTCACCGCGCACCACCGGCGCCGCGCCTTCCGGGTAATACTCTTTCAGGTCCTTGCCCTGCCACCAGCCCGAGAAGTGGAACGGGATGAAGGCGGTATCGGGACCGACGCGTGGCGTGACCAGCGCCTTGACCTTGAGGCGCGCGCCGGTCGGCGTGGCCACGATCACGTATTCGCCGTTGCGGATGCCGCGTTCGGAGGCCGCCTTCGGGTTGATCTCGACAAACGCATCCTGCTGCAGTTCGGCCAGCCACGGATTGGAGCGCGTTTCCTCCCCGCCCCCTTCATATTCGACCAGGCGTCCCGAGGTGAGGATGATCGGGAATTTCTCGTACAGCTTCTCGTCCACGTTCTTCTGCTGCAGCGACTTGAACAAGGTCGGCATGCGCCAGAATGCCTTCTTGTCGTCGTGGGTCGGATACTTGGCGACCAGGTCGGGCCGGGTGCCGTAGATCGGTTCGCGATGCAGCGGCACCGGGTCGGGGAAGTTCCAGACCACCGCGCGCGCCTTGGCATTGCCGAACGGGTGCACTCCATGCACCTTGAGCGTGACGCGCTGGATGCCGCCGGACAGGTCGGTCTTCCAGTTCTTGCCCTCTGCCGCTTTCTGCTCGGCCTCGGTCAGCTCGCTCCACCAGCCCAGTTTTTTCAGCAGCACATGGTCGAACTCCGGGTAGCCGCCGGCAATCTCCGAGCCCAGCGAATGCGAGCCGTCGCCGGCCAGCAGGTTCACGCCATCGCGCTCGACGCCGAAATTGGCGCGGAAATTGCCGCCGCCGTCCATCACATGCTTGCTGGTGTCGTACAGGTTGGCGGTGCCGGGATGCTTGAGTTCGGGGGTGCCGTAGCAAGGCCACGGCAGGCCGAAATAGTCGCCCGTCAGGTCGTAGCCGGAGACGGCATCCTTGCCGCCCTTGCACTTGAGCGTCTTGACGTCGAACATATGCATATTGCGCATGTGCGCCTTGAGCCGCTCAGGCGACTGCCCGGTGTAGCCGATCGTCCACGAGCCGCGGTTGATCTCTTCGAGCATCGATTCGGGCTGCGGCTCCATCATGCCGCCCTTGCCCGGCACCAGCTTGATCTTGGCGACGAGCTGCTTGCCGAAGCCGAGCTTTTCGGCCAGCTGGTACATGATCATGTGATCGGTGCGCGACTCGAACAGCGGCTCGATGACTTTTTCGCGCCACTGCAAGGAGCGGTTCGAGGCGGTGACCGAACCGGAGGTCTCGAACTGGGTCGCCGCCGGCAGCAGGTACACGGCGCGCTTCGGGTTCAGGTCCTGGCCGTCCACCTTCATCGCCGCCATCGCGGCGGTCGCCGACGGATACGGGTCGATCACCACCAGCAGGTCGAGCTTGTCGAAGGCCTTCTTCATTTCCAGGCCGCGGGTTTGCGAATTGGGCGCGTGGCCCCAGAACACCATGGCCTTGACGTTGTGGTCCTGGTCGATCAATTCATTTTTTTCCAGCACCGCGTCGATCCAGCGCGACACGGTGGTGCCGGATTTTTCCATCATGGCCTGCGAGGCATACTGCTTCTTGACCCATTCGTAATCGACGCCCCACACCGCGCACCAGTGTTTCCAGGCACCCGTGGCCAGGCCGTAATAGCCGGGCAGCGAATCCGGATTGGGGCCCAGGTCGGTTGCGCCCTGCACATTGTCGTGGCCGCGGAAGATGTTCGCGCCGCCGCCGGCCTTGCCGATATTGCCAAGCGCCAGTTGCACGATGCAGGACACGCGCACCATCGCATTGCCGATCGAGTGCTGGGTCTGTCCCATGCACCAGACCAGGGTCGAGGGACGGTTCTTCGCCATCGTCTCGGCCGCCTTGAACACTTCCGCTTCCGGTACCCCGCACGCGTCCTCGACCTTGTCCGGGGTCCACTTCATGACCTCCTCGCGCACCTGGTCCATGCCGTAGACGCGGTCGTTGATGAACTGCTTGTCTTCCCATCCGTTCTTGAAGATGTGATACAGCATCCCGTACAGATAGACGATGTCGGTGCCGGAGCGGATCCGCACGTATTGGTCGGCCTTGGCCGCGGTGCGCGTAAAGCGCGGGTCGACCACGATCATCTTGCAGCCGCTTTCCTTGGCGTGCAGCATGTGCAGCATCGACACCGGATGCGCTTCGGCCGCGTTCGAGCCGATATACATCGCCGCCTTGGCGTTCTGCATATCGTTGTAGCTGTTGGTCATGGCGCCGTAGCCCCAGGTGTTGGCAACCCCGGCCACGGTGGTGGAGTGGCAGATGCGGGCCTGGTGATCGGTATTGTTGGTGCCGAAGAAGGAGACGAACTTGCGCAGCAGCGCCGACTGTTCGTTATTGTGCTTGGACGAGCCGACCCAGAACACGGAATCGGGCCCGGTGGTCTTTTTCATCTCGAGCAGGCGCGCCGAAATCTCGCTCAGGGCGCTATCCCAGCTGATGCGCTGGTATTTGCCGTCGACCAGCTTCATCGGATACTTCAGGCGGTATTCGCCATGGCCGTGCTCGCGCAGTGCCGCGCCCTTGGCGCAATGCGCGCCCAGGTTGATGGGTGAATCGAAGACCGGCTCCTGCCTGATCCACACCCCGTTTTCGACCACCGCATCGACCGCGCAGCCGACCGAACAATGGGTGCAGACGGTGCGCTTGACCTCGATCTTGCTGGCGCCCTTGGCCTGGTCGGCGGCGCCGGCCTGCTGGATCAGCCCCAGCTGCCCGGCGGCGATACCGGCGCCGACCCCGATCCCGGAGCGCTTGAGGAACATGCGGCGGTCCATGGTGGGGAGCGCGCGCGACAGACTGTCGGCCAGGTTGGACGAAAAACGCGTGTCCGTACGCTGGCCGGATTGACCTTTGCGAGTCAACAGCATGGTGTCACCTTGATGGTTAAATTGTGGTGGTGCGGTAGTATTTTTTGACGTGTTCGGTCAGGCGGTAGCCGTCGCCTGCCGGCTCGGCCGGCGGGGATGCTTCAGAAGCAACAGTGTCGGATGACAGTTTGACCGCCGCGGCTGCTGTCGCGACGAGTCCGAGCGCGCCGAAGAAGCGTCGTCTCGCGATCTTTTCTTGCTCTGCCATGATCGTCTCCCGGAGATGAGGCACGAACTTTTATAGATTCTTTTACTTCTTAATTTTCAAAAGGTAACACAGTTTTTTACAAAATGCATGCAAATAAAACATTTTTATTTTTGGATGTTTTAATGAGGGGAATGTGACTGGAAGCGGCGCTGCCGGCTCAAATAACTTCAATGGCCAGGGATGCCGGTTGTTTGATCCAGCTGACCGCAGAGCGCCAGGCGGCCTGCCTTAGTCCATGTCGAACGCCTGCATTTCCACCTCAAAAAACGCACGCGCGAGGCGCGCCACCGGCACGTAGAAGCGCGCGCACTGGTGCCCTTCGAGGGCGCCGCACAGCCTGCCGACCCAGGTTTGCATGTGGCTCGCGAAGAACGCTTTCTGGGTCGCGATGGCGCCATTGAGCGCGTCGTCGGACGCGATCAGGTAGCGCATCACTTCGCACAGGCTGGCGATGTGGTCCTCGCTCTCGACCACGGCCCCCGAGCGCTCCACGCCCAGCCTGGCCATGTCGCCGCGCAGTGCGACGAGCGGCTTTTCCATCAGAAAACCGGACAGGTAATACGAGCCATACAGCATCACCTCGGGCTTACCCACACCGAGAAAGAGCTGCTCATACTCGTCGCGCACCACGTGCGCGGCGGCACCTTTGCAGGCGGCCACCAGGTCGGCCCAGGCCCGTTCCAGCACGCCCTCGCCATGCGCGCCGGCCGAGGCGATCGTATCGAGCAGCGCCTGCGACGGCGGCGCGTAAAACAGGGTCGCCAGCAGGCCGTACAAATCGGCGCGCGCGGTTTCTTCGCCGCGCTCGGGAGTTTCAAACTTCATTGCCTGGGTGCTGGTCATGTCGGTCCCGGTGATTGATCAATGCGGCCGCTTAATATTGGTGATCGAAGCCTCCTGCCTGTTCTCCATCATGTCGATCACGCGGCAATCGGAACACATCCGGATGCGGTCGACATTACCTGCGAACATGCCGTGCAGCGACAGCTTTTCCACCATGTTTTCGATCATCGCCAAGGTGCCGAACGGCGTGTCGCAGCGTATGCAGTGATAGGGCTTGGCTTCATTGAGCACTGCCGGCTGCCTGGCCGCGCCGGTCAGCAGCAGGCGCGGCGTCAGGCTGATTGCGTGTTCCGGACAGGTCGTTTCGCATAGCCCGCATTGCACGCAATTTTTCTCCACGAAACGCAGCTGCGGCTCGTTCGGGTTGTCCATCAATGCCGATGCGGGGCAGGCCCCGACGCACGACATGCACAGGGTGCAGCTGTCGCGATTGACGCTGACCGCACCGTACGGAGCGCCCCGCGGCAAGGCAATCTGGTCCTGCGGGGTGGGCGCGAATTCGAGCAGGTGCACTAGCGCGAAATCAAGCGCATTGCGCTTTTCGGCGGCGAGGTTGAAGCCTGCGGCCCGCGCCGGCGCCTGGGCCGGCTGCAAGGCATGCAAGGCGGTCTCGAGTTCGGACGCGGTACGCGCGCGGATCAGCCGGAAGTGCTCGCCTGCATACCCCAGCCCGGACATGATCGCCTGCGCGAACTCCATCTGCGCGGCCAGCGCGTCAAGGTATTGGGGCGCCTCGTCGCCGGTGACCAGAACACTGACATTGGCCGCGCCATAAGCGAGCGCGGCCAGCCACAGGTCGATGCCGGCCGCTGCCGGGTGATGCAGCGCGACCGGGATCACGCGCGCCGGCAAGCCCTGCCCGCCGCCCCGCGCCAGGCGCCCGGCCTGGCCGATCAGTTCCTCGCCCTTCCCTTCGCCATGCAGCAGCAGCGCCGCGTCCCTGCCCCCGGCGCGCGCGTAGGTGGCCAGCAAGGTCTTCAGGCGCAATCCCATGTCGGGCGCGCGCGGATAGGCGTAGGCGAGCGCTCCGGACGGGCACACCGTGGTGCAGGCGCCGCAACCGGCGCACAGCTTGGGGTTGACCTTGATATGGTTGCCGTCATGCGCGATCGCCTCGGCCGAGCAGATGTCGACGCAGGCGTTGCAGCCGATCTTGCCGTTGCGGCCATGGGCGCACAGCTTCTCCTTGTAGGCGAAAAATTTCGGCTTTTCGAACTCGCCTGTCAGTTGCGTCAGTTTCAGCGCCGCCTCGCTTTGCCGCAGCCGATCGCGGCCCGGCGCGAAATACCCCTGCGGCGGCTCGTGCGCCATTAACAGCGGCGTCGGCGACAGGTCCAGCACCAGGTCGTAGGCGCCGCTGCGCTCGGTGGCCTGGCGCGCGAAGTCGATGGCGCCAACCGGCCCGCACGCGCTAACGCAGTTTCGATGCGAGCGGCATTTTTCCAGATCGATCTGGAAGGTCAGGTCGATCGCATTTTCCGGACACGCCTCGATGCAGGCGGTGCAGCGGGTGCACGCTTCCAGGTCGATCGGATTTGCCTGCTGCCAGCTGACCTTGAACTCACCGAGCCAGCCGGCAATGCGCACGCGTTGACCGGAAAAGGTGGGACAGGCGCGCTCCTGCAGAAACTGGTCGGAGCTTCCCGCGGTAAGCAGGACGCTGAGCTCGAGTTGCGCCCCGAGCTGGCGCGCCCACGGCAAGGCCTGGTCGGCGGCGCCGATGATCAGCACTCGCCCATGCGATTCGAACGCGACCGCCGCTACCGGTTCCGGATCGGGCAAGGCAGCCGCCGCCAGCAGCGCCGCCATCTTGGGCAGCGCCTGGCCGGCCTGTGCGCTCCAGCCGCCGCTTTCGCGCAGATTGACGAAGCGGACCGGCGCCGCCGTCTTCTTTTTCCGCGCCAGCTCGGAAAACAGGGCCCGCTCCTGGGTGCAAGCGACCACCACATCGTCGGCGCCGCCGATCGCATCGAGATAGCTTCCGACTTCGCGCCGGCATAATTCGGTCGCGACCGGCAAGGGCCCGGTGCCCAGCGCGTCGCCCAGTCTGGCGCCGGCGCCGGCGTCGAGCGGCATGGTGCGGTTGCAATTGCATACTTTGAAGCGCGTTGTCATCGTCGGCCTTAGGCGGGATGGTCGGATTCGGAAGGGCTGGCGCCCGCGATGGCGCCGGATTCGTCGCCGGGCACGGGATCGGGCGCCGGCGGCGCCGCTGCCAGCGCCGGCTCCAGGTTTTTTTCGATCAGCTGCATCAAAGGGTTTTCGAAGCAGGAACGCGGGTCCAGCAAGCCCTTGGCGTGATTGAGCATGGCCAGCATGGCCGGCGCGATCGGCTCGAATGTGTTGTAGTCGCCCACATAGGTATCGAGGCCGTCCATGATGTTAAATTGCGGGTCGGAGAACAGCGTTTTGAGCGCCGAACGGCGCACCGCTTCATCCACGCCGCGTGCGAGAAACGGCGTGAAGTCGGAATCATGGGTCAGTTGCGCGGCATCGGAGAGGGTCGGCAGCGTCTCGGGCGCGCTGGCGGCGCTTGGCTGCGTGCCAGGCGTGGCCGCAAGCGCAGGCGCCTGTGGCGCGTCCGCCCTGGGCCGGGCCCAGCGCCGGAAAAAATCTTCAGCTGCCATGCTGTCCGCCTTCCGCCCTGGCCATGCGCTCGACCTCGGCGCCGCCTTCGAACGAGGGGTGCTTGCGCTTGCGCTTGTGTTCCGGCTGGTAGTGCACCTGGGTGAATGCGACCAGCCGTTCGAGCGTGGCGGGCGACAAGGGCAGCGTGTCGACCTGCTCGCCACCGTCCATCAGGCGCGCCGCTTCATTGTAGGAAAGGGTGACCGTCTTCGGCAGCGCGACCTCGACGCCGTCGACCTGGTCGAGGCGCCACATGATGAACCAGCATGGCGCGGCGGCATTGATATTGAGGAAGTAGCCCTCCGCTTCGTCGCTGAACAGGCGCACCTCGAAGCCCGGAAACAGCCAGCGCGTATCGCCATCCTCGGCACGCAGGCAGCGCCCCGCACCGTCGGGCGTGACCGCTTCGCCCACGATTTCCAAAGGCCGCCATTGATACGGCTGCCATCGGTTCTGCAGCGCGATGCGTTGCATCACGATACCGACCTCGATTGCCTCTGTTTCCATGATTCTCCGTGCGAGACGCGATCAATCTTGCTTAAAAACAATATTGAGGAAGAATTCCTGCGCAAACTTTACATTTAATCCAGACGCGATGCAATGCAAGTTTTCGGCTAGGAAACGAGCTGTATCACGAGCTTGAACGATTCGGCCAGAACATCAATCAAAGAGATTTCACCGTATCAGCCTGGGCGTCATGGGATCGAGAGCCGGTTTTACCTTGCGATGGTTAAGATTGATCTGGCCGTTTCTGGCCGGCGCCGTGGTGCTGCTCGGATTAAGCGCTCTGAGCATGAACATCCTGTCGGCAACGCGCGCCTATGTGGAAGGCGAAAGCCTGTGGTCCAAGGCGCAAAAGCAGGCAGTGTTTCAGCTGAACCGGTATGCCTACTCGCGCGAGGAGGCCGATTTTCGCTACTTTCGCAACGCGATTGCCGTGCCTTTGGGCGATCGCAAGGCACGCGAAGCATTACAGAAACCCTTTCCTGACTACAACACGGCGCGTCGGGGATTCCTGGAAGGGCGCAATCATTCCGACGACATCGACGGCGCTGTCGGACCTGCACGAGGGCCGCGAGGATGTCGCACTGCGCGCCAGGACAGTGTGCGACAAGATCCTCGAGCGCCTGCGGCAAGCGTATTCGATCGCCGGCAACGAACGGCACAGCGCCGCCAGTATTGGTGTCGCCCTGTTCGAAGACCGGAACGACACCGTCGGCGAATTGCTGAAACGGGCCGACCTGGCCATGTACCAGGCCAAGGCCGCCGGGCGCAATACGGTGCGCTTTTTTAATCAGCACATGCAGGCCGCAGTCAGTGCGCGCGCCGAACTGGAAGCCGATTTGCGCCAGGGCCTGCGCGAGAACGAGTTCTTCCTGCATTACCAGCCGCAGTTGAACCAGGATGGCGACGTGATCGGAACCGAGGCGCTGGTACGCTGGCGCCATCCGAGGCGCGGAGTGGTATTGCCGGCCAGGTTCATTCCCGTGCTGGAGGAAACGGCGCTGATCTTGCCGCTCGGTGCCTGGGTCCTGGAAACGGTCTGCGCACAACTTGCCATCTGGGCCGCGAAGCCGTCGACCGCCCGCCTCAGTGTCGCCGTCAATGTCAGCGCCAGGCAGTTCAGCCATGAGCACTTCGTCGAGCACATACTGGCCATCCTCGAGCGCACCGGCGCCAACCCGGAACGGCTCAAGCTGGAACTCACCGAGAGCCTGTTTTTGGCCGATGTGGAAGCGACCATCGCCAAGATGGCGATATTGAAAGCGAAGGGAGTGCGCTTCTCGCTCGATGATTTCGGTACCGGCTATTCCTCGCTGTCCTACCTCAAGCGCCTGCCGCTGGACCAGCTCAAGATCGACCAATCGTTCGTGCGCGATGTGCTTACCGATTACAACGATGCCGCCATCGCACGCACCATTGTCGCACTGGCGCAAAGCCTGGGGCTGACGGTGCTTGCCGAGGGGGTGGAAACCGAAGGCCAGCGCGATTTTCTCGCCCGTCATGACTGCCATTTGTACCAGGGCTACCTGTTCAGCCGCCCACTGCCGGTCGAACGGCTCGAAGAGCTGGTCGAAGCGCAGTGACGCAGCGCCCGCACCGCAAGTTCTTTCCATGAGAGAATAGGCGCGCGACTTCATTCATGGCTCCCCAAGCAGCATGCAAAAAGGCAGTATCTCGATTTACTTTGTCCGCTCCGCGGTAGAACCGATCATCGAACGAGGGTTCGATGCCGATGAACTGCTGCGCAACGCCGGCATTTCCCCTGCGCTGCTGCAAACGCCGCAAGCGCGGGTCACGCCTCAGAACTTTAGTGCGCTTTGGCTGGCCGTGGCGCGCACGCTCGACGACGAACTGTTCTGCCAGGATTCGCGCCGCATGAAGGTGGGCAGTTTTGCGATGCTGTGCCAAAGTCTGGTCCATTGCACCACGCTGCGCAGTGCGCTGGTGAGGATGACGCGCTTCTTCAACCTGATCCTCGATGATTTCCAATGCAGCCTTGAGAGCGGAACGCGCCATGCCAGCCTGGCCATCCGGCACACGGCAGGGTTGCGCGCCAGCCCGGTGTTCGGCTGCGAAACGCTGCTGATGATGCAGCACGGCCTGGCTTGCTGGCTCATCGGCCGGCGCATCCCGATCCTCGCGGCGGCCTTTTGCTACCCTGAGCCGTCGCGCAGCGCCGAGTATGCGCGCATGTATTCGCAGCATCTGCTGTTTGACCAGCCCACGACCGCGCTCAGGTTCGACCAGTCCTATCTGGACTTGCCGGTGATTCAAAACCAGAAAAGCGCCAGCGATTTCGTGCGCCAGGCACCGGCCAACATTGTCTTGAAATACAAGAACAGCGAGGGCCTGGCGGCCCAGATCCGGCGCCGCCTGCGTGCCGCCGCGCGCACCGAGTGGCCCGATTTCGAGGAGTTCGCCGCGCGCCTGAACATGACGCCCTCGACGCTGCGCCGGCGCCTGCAGGATGAAGGCCAGTCGTTCCAGGCCATCAAGGACCAGCTGCGGCGCGACCTGGCGATCGACTACCTTTGCCACACCGCCAACAGCGTCACCGAGATCGCCTGCGAACTTGGCTTCTCGGAAGCGAGCGCCTTCCACCGCGCGTTCAAGAAGTGGACCGGCGCCAATCCGGGCGAGTACCGGCAGCGCATGCTGAAGGGCTAGGCCCGGCCCTGGACCAGACTAGCCATGGGTGAAGTCCGGCTTGCGCTTGGCCAGGAAGGCCGCCATGCCTTCTTTCTGGTCGCGCGTCGCGAACATCGCGTGGAAGCTTTTTCGTTCAAACTGCACGCCTTCGCTCAGCGTGCTCTCGTAGGCCCGGTTCACGGCCTCCTTGGCCGCCATCACGCTTGGGAGCGACATGGCGCCGATCGCGCTCGCCGTGGCCAGCGCTTCCTCCTCGAGCCGGTCGGCCGGCACCACCCGCGCCACCAGGCCGCTGCGCTCGGCCTCGGCCGCATCCATCATGCGCCCGGTGAGCACCATCTCCATTGCCTTCGACTTCGAGATCGCACGCGGCAGGCGCTGGGTGCCGCCAGCGCCGGGAATGACCGCAAGCTTGATTTCCGGCTGGCCGAAGCGGGCATTATCAGCCGCAATAATAAAGTCGCACATCATCGCCAGCTCGCAACCGCCGCCCAGAGCGAAGCCGGCGACGGCCGCGATCACCGGCTTGCGCACGCGCAGGATGGTTTCCCAGTTGCGGGTGACGAAATTGGTGCGCACCGCCTCGGAAAAAGTCATGCTCTCCAGCGCGTCGATGTCGGCGCCGGCGGCGAACACCTTGGCGCCCCCGGTTAAAATGATGCAGCCGATGCCGGCGTCGGCATCCATCTCCAACAGCGCATTGCCCAGCGCATCCATCAGGGCGTCGTTGAATGCATTCAACTGAGCCGGACGATTCATCCGGATGATGCCGACCCGGCCGACCTGGCGGGTCAGGATGATATTTTCTTGCATGGTTCTTCCTTTCGTTACCCAATGGTGGCTCGTGCAACGCCAGGCCCAGTATAGAAAACCCGGGCGGCAAAATCGATGCCTGAAAATGCCAGACAGGATGCGCGAATTTGTCAAACATCCTGGCCCGCCATGCAGGCATGGCTCGCTTTTCCGGTCGGAATGGCAAATAGTGCCATTGACTTTGGATGCTTAGGTCATGGTGCCCTCATCTGCGTTTTTCTATACTCAGGTTTTAAAGGATGCCCCATGACCGACCTGTCCGACTCCAGCAAGCTGACCCAGTACACCTGCGCCAACAAGATCCGCTTCATCACGGCCGCTTCGCTGTTCGACGGCCACGACGCCTCGATCAACATCATGCGGCGCATCCTGATGGCCAACGGCGCCGAGGTCATTCACCTGGGCCACAACCGCTCGGTCGACGACATCGTCACGGCGGCCCTGCAGGAAGATGCACAGGGCATTGCACTGTCGAGCTACCAGGGCGGCCATGTCGAGTATTTCAAATACATGATAGATTTGCTCAAGGAGCGCGGCGGCGCCCACATCAAGGTGTTCGGCGGCGGCGGCGGCGTGATCGTGCCCGAGGAGATCGCCGACCTGCATGCCTACGGCGTGGCGCGCATCTTCAGCCCGCAGGATGGCCAGCGCATGGGGCTGCTCGGCATGATCCTGTCGATGATCGAGGCCTGCGATACCGACCTCTCGGCCTATGCCCCGGACACGCTCGAGGCGCTGGCCGGCCCTGACGTCGCATCCAGCCACAGGCCGCTCGCGCAGCTGATCACTGCGCTCGAAAACGACAAGGCCAGCGCCGCCCTGAAGGCGCAATTGCTGGCCGCGGCGCAGGAAATCAGGACTCCGGTGCTCGGCATTACCGGCACCGGGGGCGCGGGCAAATCGTCGCTCACCGACGAGCTGATCCGGCGCATCCGGCTGGACCAGGACGATGCGCTCGATATCGCCGTCATTTCGATCGACCCGTCGCGCCGCAAGTCGGGCGGCGCCCTGCTGGGAGACCGGATCCGCATGAATGCGATCGCCCCCTGGGCCGGCAAGAGCCGCGTGTTCATGCGTTCGCTGGCCACGCGCGAGGCGGGCTCCGAAGTCTCGCCCGCGCTGCCGGACGTCATTGCCGCCTGCAAGGTCGCAGGCTTCGACCTCGTCATCGTCGAGACTTCCGGCATCGGCCAGGGCGACGCGGCCATCGTGCCGCTGGTCGATCTCAGCATGTATGTCATGACCCCTGAATTCGGCGCCGCCTCGCAGCTCGAGAAAATCGACATGCTCGACTTCGCCGACTTTGTCGCCATCAACAAGTTCGACCGCAAGGGCGCCCAGGATGCCTTGCGCGACGTCGCCAAGCAGTACCAGCGCAACCGCGAGTTGTGGAACCGGCGGCCCGAGGAAATGCCGGTGTATGGCACCCAGGCGTCGCGCTTCAATGACGATGGCGTCACTGCCTTGTACCAGGGGCTGCTGGGCGCCCTGGGTCCGCTTGGCCTGACGCTACGGCCGGGCAAGCTGGCCCGGGTCGAGGCACGCCACTCGTCGGGCAAGAACGCGATCGTTCCGCCGGCGCGCGCACGCTACCTCGCCGAGATTGCCGACACCGTGCGCGGCTATCACAAGGACAGCGCCAGGCAGGTCGGGCTGGCGCGCGAACGCCAGCAACTGCTCGCGGCGCAACAGATGCTGGCAGCGGCCGGCAGGCACTCCGACATGGACGACCTGATCGCCGAGCGCGAAGCGAGCCTGGACGGCGGCGCCAGGAAGCTGCTCGCGATGTGGCCAGCGATGCAGGCCGCCTATGCCGGCGACGACTACGTGGTCAGGATTCGCGACAAGGAGCTGCGCACCCGCCTGGTCCACCACACGCTGTCGGGTACCAGGATCCGCAAGGTGGCCTTGCCGCGCTATGAAGACCATGGCGAGATCCTGCGCTTCCTGATGCTGGAAAACGTGCCGGGCTCCTTCCCTTATACCGCGGGCGTGTTTCCCTTCAAGCGCGAAGGCGAAGACCCGACCCGCATGTTCGCCGGCGAAGGCGATCCGTTCCGCACCAACCGCCGCTTCAAACTGGTGTCCGAAGGCATGGACGCGAAGCGCCTGTCGACCGCGTTCGACTCCGTCACCTTGTACGGCGCCGACCCGGACCTGCGTCCCGACATCTACGGCAAGGTCGGCAATTCCGGGGTCTCGGTGGCAACGCTGGACGACATGAAGGCGCTCTATGACGGCTTCGACCTGACCAGCCCGTCGACCTCGGTCTCGATGACGATCAACGGCCCGGCCCCGACCATCCTGGCGATGTTCATGAACACCGCGATCGACCAGCAGATCGACAAGTTCGCGCTCGAGCACCAGCGCCAGCCGACGGCCGATGAAAGCGCGAAGATCCGCGCCTGGGTCCTGCAGAACGTGCGCGGCACGGTGCAGGCCGACATCCTGAAGGAAGACCAGGGCCAGAACACCTGTATTTTTTCGACCGAGTTTTCGCTCAAGGTCATGGGCGACATCCAGCAGTACTTCGTGCAACACCAGGTGCGCAATTTCTACTCGGTCTCGATCTCCGGGTACCACATCGCCGAGGCGGGCGCCAATCCGGTCTCGCAACTGGCGTTCACGCTGTCGAACGGTTTCACCTTCGTCGAAGCCTATCTTGCGCGCGGCATGCACATCGACGACTTCGCGCCCAACCTGTCGTTCTTCTTCAGCAATGGCATGGACCCGGAGTATACGGTGCTGGGCCGCGTGGCGCGCCGCATCTGGGCGGTGGCGATGCGCGACAAGTATGGCGCCAACGAGCGTGCGCAAAAGCTCAAGTACCACATCCAGACGTCAGGGCGTTCGCTGCACGCGCAGGAAATCGACTTCAACGACATCCGCACCACCTTGCAGGCGCTGATCGCCATCTACGACAACTGCAACAGCCTGCACACCAACGCCTACGACGAAGCGATCACCACGCCGACCGACGAGTCGGTGCGGCGCGCGCTGGCGATCCAGCTGATCATCAACCGCGAGTGGGGCCTGGCCAAGAACGAGAACCCGAACCAGGGCTCGTTCATCATCGAGGAACTGACCGACCTGGTCGAGGAAGCGGTGCTGCAGGAGTTCGAACGCATCGCCGAGCGCGGCGGGGTGCTCGGCGCCATGGAGACCGGCTACCAGCGCGGCAAGATCCAGGAAGAGTCGATGCTGTACGAGCACCAGAAACACGACGGGACCTTGCCGATCATTGGCGTGAACACCTTCCGCAATCCAAAGGCGAACGAGGCCCCGCAACAGATCGAGCTGGCGCGCTCCACCGACGACGAGAAGCAGTCGCAACTGGCGCGCCTGGCCGGCTTCCACCAGCGCCACGCGAGCCAGGCGCCGCTCATGCTGGCCGCACTGCAGCAGGCGGTGATCGCCGACGAGAACGTGTTTGCGCGCCTGATGGATGCGGTGCGCGTCTGTTCGCTGGGGCAGATCAGCAATGCCTTGTTCGAAGTGGGCGGGCAGTATCGGCGCAGCATGTAACACCAGGCAGAGAACATCAAACTAATCAATGTCGATCTATTCCCCGATAAAAGCGGTAACCGAGCTTGGCGAAGAAAAAAGGTGCATGGCCTGCGGCGAATACTGGCCCGCCGATAGCGAGTTCTTCGACCCAATGAGATCGAGCCGGGACGGCCTGACCCCGCGCTGCATTGCCTGCATCCGGGCCAGGATCTGGCAAAGCTCGCGCCCGGCCGGCACACCGGTCGCGGATCGCTTCCGATAGCGCGGCCCGATGCCGCACTACTGCTGGTCGATCCCCCAGAAACGCACGATGTGGTAACTCGAACAGATGTTGGCGTCGACAATGAACGGTTCAACCTCGCCGCACTGCGTGGGTTTGTCGCCGGGGTCGACAGGCGTGGCGTGGGGCAGTCCCTCGATGGTGTAAGTCTCGAGCAGCAGCTTGCCGCTGCCGTCCTTGTACACCCTGCGGATATGTCCGTTGACCGCGCTCTCGCCGTCGGCGACCTGGTCGATGCCAAGCACGTTGGTCCATTGTTTCATGAGCTCGGTAGCGTTGAGCGGATTGACGACACTGTCCGCGGTTCCCTGCCAGATCGCCACGCGCGGGTACGCTGCGCGGTGCGCGGCCGCGCCGCGCACCAGGTCGCCCCATTGGGCCGGGGACAGCGACTTGATGGGCGTCGCCGAACCCGAACCGACGCTGACCCCGCACTGGGTCGTCGCCTCATTCAGGTCGCGCGCACAGCCGTAGGGAATCCCGGCAATGATGGCGCCGCCGGCAAACAATTCCGGATAGGCCGCCAGCATGACCGCCGTCATGGCGCCGCCGGCGGACAGGCCGGTCACATAGGTGCGCGCGGGATCGGTCTTGTGGTCAAGCTTCATTTTGTCGATCATCTTCCTGATCGACAGGGCCTCCCCCTGGTCGCGCTGGAAATCCTGCGGCTCGAACCAGTTGAAGCATCTCGATGAATTGTTCTCGGCCGGTTGCGACGGCAGCAGCAACGCAAACCTGTACTTGTCGGCGAACTCGATCCAGCCCGGTTCGTCGTCATAATCGGTCGCGTTTTGAAGGCAGCCGTGCAGCGCCACGACCAGCGGACGGGAAGGCGCGAGGTCCTTCGGCACGTACTTAAACATGCGCAAATTGCCAGGGTTCGATCCGAATCCCGTGATCCCGGTGTCGCACCACGGCAGCGTCGGGAACCAGGTGCAGCCCCAGCCAGCCGCGCTGGCGGCGAGCGGCAATGTGGCCAGCAACAACAGCGCAGCCTTGCGCCAGCGCCCGCCGGCGCGGCCGCGC